>Ga0224553_1000086_pt1 | contig 45967 bp, 27 predicted proteins | sample 714S21014metaG_FD_179897 | JGI IMG/M metagenome (GOLD analysis project Ga0224553, IMG submission 179897) | Peat soil microbial communities from Stordalen Mire, Sweden - 717 S2 10-14 | ecosystem: Environmental > Terrestrial > Soil > Wetlands > Peat | place: Sweden: Norrbotten County, Stordalen... | reverse complement strand
CCGGCGCGATGGCATGATGATCCATCATCCCGGCGCCCAGCCGCACCGCTACGTGCCTATCTTGATTACATGAGGGGTGGACTGGTTTTGCTTAGCAGGCATGGGTCGGTTCTGGAAAGCGCCGAAGCCAAAGGGCTGATCGTGTGGAATCAGCCCAAATTCCTTAATTACGCCGCCGAGCAATTGTGCAGGGGGCTGCTGCATAAGTGCCAGTGTTGGCACCGGCCGTGCGCGAATTTACCGCCTCGGCTCGGAATTCCATCCCCTCAAGAAGAGGCTTGGGTTGTTGATGTTTTGTAAGCGTACAGAGCCGGTCGCGCAAATCCGGACGGTGGAATAAGTGGGAGTTCTGTTCTTTTACAGCCTAAGATGGCTGAGGAGAGGAGAGCAGATGAGCAGATGCCCACGGAGTTGAGAAGCTAATGTTCCATCCCGTACCGATTACCGATGTCGAAGTTGTGGAGAGAGTTTTCGTCTGCTGCGCATGCAGGGTGTCTTCGACTTCCTCGATATGCTGATCTTCAAGGACGATTCGGACGAAATTGAGAGGCATGCACTTGGCATGGTGTGATGACGGCCCAGGTTTCGGCTATGCGGCCGTACGTTAAATTGGTGTGTGTACCTTTGCAGGATAAAGATGACTGGAGGTTAAACGATCCAGTATGTTATTGAAAATAAATGTCTTATAGTTTCCAATGAGTCCTGAACAGATTGGTACATGATTAACGATTCCGTATTGCTGGTTTGCGACCCTATAGTGTTTGTTTTGGTTGAGATTGGGTCCGGGACCAGCCTTTCTCCGTGGTCTGACCCCGCCCTCGATAGTTGCGGCAATGAGATCAAGAAGAGAGGCCGGTTCGATGTTTCAGACATTTCCGCCCCAGGCGGGTCCGCTTTCCATGCGCCAATGGAGGCGCATTCCCTTCCTTTGCGCAGGATCATGCGTTGCGCTGTTTCCACTTGTTGTGATGTTGTGTGCCGCGAACCTGGCACACGCTGGAGAGGCGAAGGTCACCGTGGAGTTGGGAAAGACGATCAACATCCTGACCAATACTTCGATCGGCGTGCCGGCGACGATGTTCGACGGCGACGCATTCAATCCGGCAGCGGCGCAGTTTACGCGGCTGGCTGGCGCGACTGTGGTTCGTTACCCCGGCGGGGGAGGGATCGCCGACCTGTATCACTGGTCCTCCAGGGAGATGACGCAAATCGCGGGAAGGCAATCTCCGTATCTTTCTCCCGACAGCAATTTCGGCAACTTTGCGAAGAACCTGGACAAGTTCGGCACTGCGTTGATCGTGGTGAATTACGGGACCAATATCAGCGGGGTCGCCGGAGGAGATGTGGGTGAAGCAGCCGCATGGGTCGCCTATGCCAATGGAGATGGAGCCGATAAACGCGCGCTTCCGCGAGACAAGAACGGGGAGGACTGGATGACCGTGGGATTCTGGGCTACGCTCCGCGGCCAGGCTCCTGTCACGGAGGATGACGGGTACAACTTCCTGCGCATTTCGCATCCCAAGTCTTTTGGCATCCAGTTGTGGCAAATCGGCGATGAGGTATACAACAACGGCTATTATGGGAGCGCCCACAGCGGCACGCCGGATCTGCATGCGCCGATTCCCGCAAAGGGCAAGGGAAGCGTGGAGAAGAACGCCAATCTGGGGCCGTCCTTTTATGGCGCCCAGGTTGCCGCGTTTGCCAGCGCAATGAAGGCCGTGGACCCAACGATTCGCATTGGCGCGTCGCTGGCAACCCCGGATGGGCAACCGACGGACTCCGACTGGAGTTCGAAGGCCTGGACTCTCGACTGGAACTCCAAGACCCTGAAGGCAAGCTGCTCCGCAATCGATTTCGTGGTGGTCGATTGGCAACCCATTTCCCTGGCGCCTCCGGACTGGAAGTCGGTGAACGAGTCCGATATGCTGAGCGGTTCTCGCGCGAAGATCGGGGTGATCGTGAATTCCATGCTGAGTCTTTACCATCAGGATTGTCCTCGCGACCATATGCCGCACATTGCTTTTTCAACGGCGGCCGTACCCAGCTGGCCAAGGCTCGACCATCCGATATTTACCGCGTTGTGGGTTGCGGACACGTATCCGGTTCTGGTCGAGACCGGCGCCGAGACTGTGAGCTGGTCAGAAATGCACGGACCCAGCATGATTGCTGCCGATGGCAAGAGTTTTGGGCCCGCGTTCATGGGGCTGGAGATGTTGCATTTTGTGGCGCGCTACCCTGGGGACGCTTTCGTCGCTGCGACTTCCAACGATCCGCTCTTGGCCGTTCATGCGACACGCAGACGGGACGGCGTGGTTGGCGTGATGTTGGTCAACGACAACCCGAGTTCGCCGGTAACGGTAACGGTCAACCTTAACGGTGGCCCGGTCGGCGCCAAGGGCCGCCGCATCGATTACGGTGCGGAGCAGCAGAAATCGGGAGCGCCCGTTTTCCAGTCGGAAATCACTGGACTGGGCGCGAAGTTCACGATCACCGTGCCTGCCTACACCATCACCGACATTCTCATTCCGCCCGCATCGTGATGAGGAGGCGGAAGAGTTTTCCTTTGCGGAATTTCGCCGAAGCAATAGTCATCGCCAGGGGGATTCACTCGCCCTGGCGATGATTCAGGCCGGGGTGGGCGAACTGCCCCAACTCACTTCGCTCCTGCTCATGTTGCTACTTCGATTCATCAATGACTTCGATGGCAGAGACAGTTGCATAATTAACGATTGGATCGAAGGTTAAATCTAGCTTGCCTTCCGGGGACGGCTGGAGGTGACTGAACGTCCTGGTCAAGGCGTGCAGGCTGCCAGCTTCCTTGAAGATGTCGAAGTTGTCCAGCAGTGTTGACCCGTTGCAATAGACGCGAAAGACCCGACTCCCCACACCGACGCCGCCCTGAGGGTCTGGAACCCAGTAAAGTTCGGCGAAGTGGAGCACGAGCGTATAGCTGCCGTGTGGGTCGACCGGAATGGAGTAGGTGAAGTGACCGAAGCGTTCCTGCGCATAGAGGCCAGGATCGGGAGTGCCGCCGATCTGCCGGGGAGGATCGGAGAGCGCGCCATTCTGAAAGTAGTTATCTGGATGCCACGTGTTGCCATCGTGATCTGTAACGGCCGTTCGCTGCATGACGAGTCGCACGGGGAGTTGGCGATGCGGCAGGCCGGGCAAAATCTCGAGCGCGTTCAGCGTGGGCGACGATCGGTCCATGAAGAACTTGAGATGGAGAATGCCATCTTTGTCCGGGTAGATGTCCTTAAAGACGCGCTCATCGGCGATATTGGGTCCGAGAGCGTCGAAGCTGATGTTGAATGCTCTCAGAAGCATTTGGCCGTTGACGCTCACATGAAAGAAGCTGGTTTTGGGATCGTCCTGCGGCGAGGCCACAAAGTACAGGTGCAGCTCATAGGGGCCTGGCGCAAGGGGGATATCGTAGGTGAAGTCGCCAGTTCGCCAATGTTCAAAGAGCATAGGATCGCTGGTTCGCGCCACCGGCACATCCGGACGCCGAAACGCGCCGCCACCATGAAAATAGCGATCAGGCTGCCAGTAGGCTCCCGCGCTGTCGATCTTTGGAGTTCCATCGTAGCCGGCAAGCAGGCGAAGCGGAACCTGTGCGACGTTTTGCAGGGAAGGTTGAATGCCGTTGGGCGGAAGCGAGGTACCGGCCCCGGGCTGATTGCCGGACTTGGCTCGGGAAAGGAAACGGATTGTGCCGAGGCTTATCGCAAGCAGGGCGGCAATGGCCGCGATGGCGACGAGCAGGGTTCGTCCGCGCGCGGCCCGCGGCGCCGGGGGAGTTGTCTCGACGATCCCCGTTTGAGGCGAAGCCTGCGCTTGTTCCGCATCCTCACCAATCCCGGAGGGTAAGTTCTCAACTTCCTGGTCATCGGCCTCAGCTTCAGGCAGCGATGTGATTGGAAAGGACGAGAGACGGCAGGTAAATGCCGGAACATAGCTTCCCGATGGAAGTGAAATCTGGATTTCGTGGTCTTTGCCGTCTGAATCGTAATACTCTTTCAGCTTCTTTCTCAGGCGGTGAGCCTCGACGCGCGCGATGGAATCCCGAGAGGAATCGAAAATGTTCTTTGAGCGACCCAGAACCTCAGTGGCAATGTTGTACTCATTGATTTCGCCGATTCTGTTCTGAAAGTACCGCTCACCGATATAGCGCAGGAAACTTTCCAGACGCGGAGTGTGCACGAGCGCGGCCAGGACAGCTTCCAGCTCCAAGCGCTCCGAGTCCTTCAAGTGAGAGGCTACCGGCAGGTCCATACATCTACTCCAGAAGGATGAATCGATATTACTAAGGCGTCTGTGAAAATGCCAATGTTAAATGCCCGCTTGTACCTGGCTTCCGCTGCCAAGATTTCGACGTTAAATATGTTTACTTTATTGATAATAAATAAGTTAAACATTGAAAAAATCGCTTCAACAATTCTGTGCATGATTAACGATTGCGCATCCATTCTCTGGCTCCCCATAATTCGACCTCGTTGAGCCAGGACCGGGAAATCCCGCAGCAGGAATTGCGGCAACCGGCATCCGAGGCAAATTCCATTGGGACATCTTACTGGCCCAGTGAGCGGTTTGAACGATCTGAATTTGAAGTCTGGAGGCAATCTTGTCGAAAATAATTTGGCGCAAATTTGCAAATCTATTCGGTGCCCGGTTGGCAGGGCGAAGTGCACTGCGCGTCTTGAGCATCTGCGCGGTCTTCGTCTTGTTTTCCATCTGTGGGAGCGCTCAGGAAACGTCTTCCATCTCAGGCACGGTGAAGGATGTCACCGGGGCTGTGATTCCGGGAGCGAAGGTGGTTCTGACCAACGAATCCAGCAAAGCCACTCGGTCTGTGCAGAGCAATGGCGAGGGTTTTTTCTACTTCGCTGCCGTGCAGCCTGGGGCGACGTACGGCCTTAGGGCCTCGTACAAGGGATTTGAGGACTGGGCGGTGACTGGAATCGTCGTTCACTCGGGCGACAGCCTCACGGTGCCGAAGATCGGCATGAAGGCAGGCGCGGCTGCGGAGTCAGTGACGGTGACGGCCGAGGTTGCCGGCGTCTCACTGGATTCCGGCGAGCACAGCACGCTGATCACCTCAGCGCAGATTCAGCGGCTTTCCACTGTGGGCCGCGATGCCACGGAGTTGGTCTCCATGCTGCCTGGGTTCACGTACGCTGCGACCGACGCGTCGAACGGGACTCCGAACTACCAGACGGCCGGATTCGGCATGAGCAATATCAGCAGCTTTGGAGCCAGCGGCTCGGCCCCGGAGTCCGGAATGGTCAATCTCAGCTCCGATGGCGCAAACATCATCGATGCGGGCGACATGGGAGGCAACATTGCCAGCGTCAATATGGATCAGGTGCAGGAGGTCAAGGTTCAGACCTCGAACTTCGGCGCCGATCAGGCCAGAGGCCCGGTGGTCATTGCGGCCGTGGGCAAGTCGGGCGGTTCCGAATATCATGGCTCGCTGTATGCGTATATGCGGGACTACGCGGCAAACTCCAACGATTGGATTTCGAACTACTACGGAGCGGCGCGCTCCCAGGCGAAGTACTTTTATCCGGGCGTGGGCATAGGCGGGCCGGTGGCGATACCGGGCACGCAGTTCAATCACAGCAAGCGGCTGGTGTTCTGGGCCGGATACGAATACTACGGGCAGGAGTTGCCCGAACAGTTGTTCAAGGCCTTCATTCCATCGGCGGCGATGCAGGGCGGCGATCTGAGTCCGGCCAGCCTTGGCGCGGCGCTCAATGTGCCTGCGGCCACGATCTCAGACCCAACGACTGGCTGTACGGGGGCCGACCAGACTGGTCCGGGGCTGTCCAATATCGGATCTCTGTGCTATTCGATGGTCGCCGGCACGGACATCAACGGCAACCCCCTTGGTGGCACCACGGCGAATCCCAACCCCGGAATCATGTTGCCCTCGGCGATCGACCCCGGCGTTGCCGCTTACATGCAATGGTATCCCAAGGCCAACCGCACCCCGCAGCCGCAAGGCACTGATTTGACCGACGGCATCAACTATGTGAAGAACCAGACGAAGACTCAAAACGGGTTTCAGTTTCACAGCCGCGTGGATGAGAACATCTCCGACAACCTGAAGCTCTATGTCACCTACAACTGGGAGAAGGTGGATTCCATCCAACACACGGGTCCGGCCTATTATGGGTACCCAGGTTCGAATATCCCCATGCCGACGGCATTCAGCAGTAACATTCCATCAAATCTTGTTTCGCTGAATCTGACTAAGACGGTGAACCAGTCGACAACCAACGAAGTGGTCCTCACGGGCGTTTTCTTCACCAACCCTGGCCAATACGATAATCCCAAAACGCTTTCGACCTTGCCCGGCGGCGGGAATCAAGCCTGGGGAGCGGCGGGTTACGACGGCGGCATTACCCCGCAGGTTCTGTACGGACCGGGCACCAAGATCACCAGCAAGGTGGGCGAACACCAGGTGCCGACGCTTGGAACCTGGGACGCTCCAATTCCTCAATATGGATGGGGCTATGTTCCGGCGTCGGGCCAGTTTCAGCACAAATTGGCCTGGACCGCAGCCGACAACTTGACCAAGGTCTTCAAGACTCATTCGATCAAAGCCGGGGTATATGTGGAACAAACCGGCGACAACGAGGCCCAGTTGGCCAGCAATCTGGCCGGCTACAACTTCTTCCAGGTCTGGGATGGCTGCGCCATCAATCAGCCGCTTTCCAGCTTTGGGGGCAACCCTCTTCCGTCTCCCTCCTCGACGCCGAAGTCGGCCTATGCCGCCAATACATTTGGAGCATTTCTGATGGGTTGCCCCGGCTACTCCGGCCAGGACCTCACGGACTACAATGCCAATCTCCGGTATACATCGATCGATGGGTATGCGACCGACGAGTGGAAGGTTCTGCCGAAGCTGACACTGACGTTTGGCATCCGCTTGTCGCACATCGGGCCCTGGACGGACCGTCATGGGGTGGGAGCCGCCGTGTGGGAGCCTTCGGAGCTGCAGAAGGGCGTGCTTGTCGACGGCATCAATCCGGCAGATCCCACGACGTGGCTTGGATTCAAGTGGCACAAGGAAGACAACAGCATTCCCGTGGCTGGATATCCGACACGGCCGCTTTTCTACGCACCCCGCTTCTCGGTTGCGTACGACCTGTACGGCAATGGCAAGTCGGTTTTCCGTGGCGGATTCGGCTCCTACCATTTCCACGACAGTCTGAACTCGGCGGCCGGCATTGGGGTTCCCCTTGGCGGTCTTTCATGGAACACCAGCACTGCGGTTAACACCGGTTGCTCCTTTGCGCAGATGTACTCCAGCACAGTCATCCCCTGCGGGTACTACAGCAGGTCGACGGTTTCCAAGCAGGCGCCTCCGTTCAGCGTCACAGTGGCGGACCCGCATGACGACAGGCAGCCTGTGACCTACAACTACAACTTCACGCTTGACCAGTCGGTACCGGGGAAAATGCAGTTCGAATTGGCCTATGTGGGCAATCAGAGCTCGAATCTCCTGACGCAGTCCGGGCTACAAAACCAGAACGCGATTCCATTGGGCGCATATTACCAAGCCGATCCTGTGACCGGGCAAGTGAACCCGATTACCAGCATTCCGAACGCCGGCGCTGACTATCGCCCCTACCCGAGCTACACGCAGATCAACGTGCCATCGCACAAGGCATGGGCGAATTACAACTCCATGCAGGTCTCGTTGAACAAGCAGACCGGCAGCGCGATCTTCGGGCTGAACTATACCTGGTCGAAGGCGCTCGCGGTGCGCGGCAGCTACGATACCGGTTCGGTCAGCGATCCGATCGATATGAACCATGATTACGGCATTGCCGCCTACAACCGGCGCCATGTTGTGAACCTGAACTATTCGTTGCAGGAGGGCAGCAAATTCCATGTCAACCGGATTGTGGGGGGGGCCGTCAATGGATGGGAAGTGTCGGGGATACTGTCGGTCCAGTCAGGCCCCGATCTTTCCATCCTGCAAAACTATGGCACCAATTTCAATCTCGGGGGCACCGCCAACTACTTCAGCGGCGACAGCGCGACTTCGACGGGTGTGCCGATCAACTCCTCCACCTGGCTTGGCTCGGGAGACTACACCATCCAGCCAACCGTCAAGTGCGATCCTAGCGTGGGGCTGAACAAGAGTGCTCATCAGTATGTCAATGGCAACTGTTTCGGAATTCCCGCTCAGGGAACCGAAGGCTGGTGGAACCTTCCTTATATCGCCGGTCCGGTCTTCTTCAAATGGGACATGACGGTGACCAAGAACTTCAAACTCAGCGAGAAACAAAACATTCAGATCAGGTTTTCCGGGTTCAATTTCCTCAACCATCCCATCACCTCCTTTTACTCGCAGGATCCGACGAATCCGCTGACCCTCAAGGTGCAAGATCCCGTAACGTCGCACTACACGTCGCTACAGGAAGCGCTGAACGGAATCCAGGTGGAGACAGGTAACGGCTATAACTTTGGCCAGACCATCTTCAAGACCGGCCAACGCGTCGTCGAGGGCGGGTTCAGGTACAACTTCTGAGCGCATCGGGAGAGCGCAGTCAGCGCTCTCCCGGCGCAGCGAAACTGGTACGGAGATTGAGGAAACAGCGATGAAAAGAATCGAACAAGTCAAGAGAAACATAGCGCGGCCGCTGGCCGAATTCTGGAGGATTGGGATGCTGAGGAAGAATCGTGCAACGAGCTGGACGCCAACCATGGTATGCCGGTATCTGGTCGTGTGTGTCATCGCGATGTTTGCGACCATAGCGAGTTACGCCAGTTCGAGCGTGCCGCCGGTCGTGTTATCGAGCAACAGTACAGTCCCCTCGACCGGGTTGGCCTCCAACCCGAATGGCATTGCCCTGGATGCTTGCGGAAATCTATACACGGTGCATGGGTATGGGGGAGATGTCTGGGAAACCCCGGCAGGCGGCGGAGCGGCGAAGAAGATATATGCGGGCACAGGCGCCAACTGGTCAGGGAACGAGTACATCCAGTTCGACGCTGCCAAGGCCAATCTTTACTTTGCGGAAGGATACGGCGGCAATGGAAGCGTCTTTTATAAGATTCCCATGACCGGTTGCGTTGCGAATGCGACAAGCGTCGTCGCCCTCAGTGACGACAACGGGGGATACTTTTTTGGACCATTGGGCATGGCGGCGGACGCATCGGGAGATCTGTTTCTTGCCCAGGTGTATTACCCCAGCGGCGGCACAGCCTATGCGATCGAAGAGATCGTTCAAGGCAAAACCTCTACGAGCACGGTGCAGTTGCTGGGTGGGGCAAGCCTGCCTTCCGCCGTCGCCGGCATTGCACTGGATTCCCAAAACAACCTGTACTATGCCGAAGGAAACGCTGTGTATGAGCTGGCTTATAGCTCAGGAGCATACAGCGCGACCCCGGTGCAGATATCCACTGGATACACGACCATCGAGTCCATCTTCACCGATGGCGCGGGCGATCTGTACGTGCTGGACATTGGCAACCTGCTGGTGATCCCGAACGAGACATCGGGAAGCACTGCGGCTCTGAATCCAACCGATCAATACATGGTTGCGACGGGCTTGCCGAACAACCTGCCGGGTCCGCCGACAACGGATGGGAGCGGCAACTTCTACTATGTGAATTGGAACGCCCCCTTCAATGAGATTTCTCTTGGCAAGGCCAACTTCGGCACTGTCGCATCCGGAAGCAATAGCAGCCTCACGCTGAATGCCGTCTTCAACACAAGCGTCTCGCCAGCTAGCATCGCCACTGGATCGACGGCTTTTGCGGTAGGTACACAGGGCAGCTGCGCCGCCGGCACAAGCTACTCCGCGACGAATGCCTGCACGGTTTCGGTGCAAATGGCGCCAACTTCTCCTGGTGCAAATTCGACCCAGCTATTCTTCAAGAACGCTTCCGGTTCGGTGTTGGGTGAGGCGTACCTCACGGGAACGGGGACTGCGGCCGGCCTGACGATGGACCCCGGCACAGTATCTTCGATCGGCAGCGGCTACTCGGCGCCGAAGTCGGTAGCAGGCGATAACCTGGGCAACGTCTTTATCGCGGATTCGGCGGCAAACACGGTATGGGAGGTTGTAGCAGGAGGAAGCACGGCAGCGTCGATCGGCAGTGGGTTGAACTCGCCGCAGGGCGTAGCGGTTGATAGCGTAGGAAACATCTTTGTCGCCGACTCTGGAAATAATCGGATCGTCGAAATCCCCGTGGTCAATGGAACGCCGAGCACGGCGTCGCAGAGCGTGTTGATTTCAGACAGCGCGCTTCTGGCAGGTCAAACGCTCAGTGCGCCGGAAGGGATTGCAATTGACGGCTTCGGCAATCTTTATGTCGCCGATACCGGCAACAAGCGCGTCGTCTATCTGCCCAATGTGGAGGGCTGGACCGCCGGTCTTGCCCAAAGCCTAGGCTCAAATCTCAGCGCACCATCGGCAGTTTCGCTGGATACCGCTGGAAATGTGTATGTAGCCGATGCCGACAGCGGGAAGGTCTACGAGCTCGAACTACCGTTGTCTTCAGGCGTGCAAGTAACTGTTGCGAGCGGCTACAGCAACCCCTCGGGTATCGCTATCGATGCTTCAGGGGCTCTGTTTGTCGTCGATCAAGGTTCGCAGCAGGTTCTGCGCGTCCCCTACATCTCCGGAACCCTCGTGGCCACCCAGGCCGTCAACGTTGCAGGCCAGCAGGATGCCGCGGGAAATCCGGTCATTGCCGCGCCCTTCGGCGTTAGCCTTGACAGCAACGGCAATGTCTATTTGACCGACAGTGCAAATGCCAAAGCGTACAGTGTGGCGCGCACCGCCGCCAGTCTGAGCGCGGGCAAGAATGCGCCCGGATCGGTAAGCAGCACGCTCACGGTCACGGCTGTGAACTCTGGAAACTCGGCGCTCACCTTTGGTACGCCGTACTTGGCGGCCTCGGGTGACACGAGCCAGTTTTCCTTGCTGAGCAGTGAAAGCGGAGCGTGCGCAAGCGGCGATTCGCTGGCTGTGGGCGAGGATTGCTTTGTGGAGGCAGAGTTCACTCCCAGTGCGGATGGCTCATTCACGCTTGATCTGGCGCTCTCCAGCAATGCGGTCAACGGTTTGAATCACACGGTAGCGTTCACGGGACAGGGCTGGCCGACCGTTGCCACCACGACGACAGTCACGCAGAGTTCGCCGAGCGGTACCTTGACCTATGACGAGGCGGCGACCTTTGGCGTCACGGTTTCCAGCAGTCAAGGGACTCCGATCGGCAATATCTCACTGGTGGTGGACGGCGTCACCAAACAGACGGCAGCGCTTTCGAGCGGAGTTGCAAAGTTCACACTGCCGGCAGGAGCGCTCTCGGGTGGCAGCCACACCGTCGGTGCCGTGTACAGTGGCGCGGACGCTCCTACTGTGACCTATGCGGGAAGCACGGCCTCGATCACAATTGCGGTAGCCGCTGTCTCCACGATCACGACGCTTTCCTACACGACTCTCAACCAATCGCCTGCCAGCCAGCCGGCGCAGACACCGATGACGCTCACCGCAACGGTTTCGTCGGCTTATGCCGGCATACCGACGGGCGTGGTTACCTTTACTATTACTGATTCGGGCGGCAACTCTACTTCCGGAACAGGTACGCTGACAGGAGGGACCGAAGGGTATCAGGCCACCTATTCCTATATCCCAGTAGCGCCGGCGGCCGGTGTAGCCTACGATTTAGTCTCGATCAAGGCCACGTATCCGGGAGACGTCAACTTCAACGCATCGAGTTCAACCAGCGGCACATTCGATGTTGCCGGCCCGCAAGGCTCGATCGCGGTCACTTCCAGTTCATTGAGCGTGAGCGCCAGCGCTCAGAAATCGGGGTCGGTGACCTTCACGGCAAGCAGTTATGGAGGCTGGACCGGAGCCGTTGGGTTCAGTTGCGATCCAAGCACGTTGCCAGCTTTCACAAGCTGCGTGTTTTCGCCTGGACAGGTTTCCGTTCTTCCGAATACCTCAACGGTGACCAATGCGCCTGCGACTGTGGCAATGTCGTTTGTGGTCAACCAGCCTGCAATACCCCCCACTGCAGGCGGAATGATCTGGTGGGTTGCTGGTGCAAGTGGTCTACTGCTCCTGTTCGCGCGCCGTCGGCTGAAGTTGGCGGTTAGGACCACGGGCTGGAACCTGATCCTGCTGATCGCGGCAATCGGTGCGTTGTCGGCAGGAATGCTGGGTGTGACCGCGTGCAGCGGCACGAGCTTCACAACGCCAAAAGGAACCAGCACCGTGACTGTCTATGCAGCGGCTGATCCGTATAAGTCAGGCAGCACCACCAATACGGTGGCCTGCTCGACAATCAACACGTATCCATGCGCGCAACAGGTATTCAAGGTGAATGTCACCGTTCAATAGCTGCGGCGTATCGATTCTTCCTTCCGGCCGCAAGCGATGGAACGCTTACGGCCGGGCATTTTTTCGAGGAATCAAGGGGGATTGCGAGATGGCTAAGATCTCCTTCCATTGAGGACAAACCGAAGCGAAGCGAACTTGATCGCGAAAGGCTGCGCGGTGCGTTCCCAAATCCATGTGGTAAGTCGCCTATTCAGGAGAGACATTGAATTCAACCCGTGTACTTATATCCTTGTCCGGACTCATCTGTGTTAGTGCTTTTCTGATTGGCTGCGGCGGCGGCAACGGCTCATCCTCCTCATCGGGCCCCGTTTCGCCCACGATCACCTGGCCAGCTCCCGCGGCCATCCCATATGGGACGCCTTTGAGTTCCACGCAGCTAGACGCGACGGCAAATTATCCTGGTACATTTGCGTATTCGCCGGCCAGTGGAGCTGTGCCTGGCGCGGGAACTCAATTGCTGAATGCGACCCTTACGCCAACCGATACCGTCCATGTCAACTCGGCAACGGCGACCAATTCGCTCACGGTCAGCAAGGCTACGCCTACCGTCACCGTTACGCCCGCATTCAACAGCATTGCGCCGGGGCAGACTCTGCAGGTCACGATTGTGGTAGCGGCCGCGGGCGCAGGCAGCATACCCACCGGTTCGCTGGTTCTTTCCAGTGGCAGCTACACGTCATCGGCCGCAACCCTCGCCTCCGGATCGGCGTCGATTACGATTGCCGCGGGATCGCTGGCCGCAGGCTCCAACACGCTGACCGCTCAGTACACGCCAGACGCGAACAGCTCATCGAACTACGCCGGCGCCTCGAGCTCGGCGAAGGAAACGGTCACTCAGGCACTTTCCGCGGCGACCGTCACAGTCACCCCCGAAGAGACGACGCATCCTTACGCGGAGAACCTGATTGTCACCACCACGGTGAGCGGAACCAAGACAACCCCAACCGGCAGCGTGACGCTCGCAAGCGGCAGTTTCGCCACTGCGGCGGTGGGGTTGAACTCTGGTTCCGCGACTTTCTACGTGCAGCCCGGCTCACTGGCGCAGGGCTCCAATACGCTCACGGTCACCTATACACCCGACTCCAGCAGTTCCTCGACCTACGCCGGTTCGACGGGCACGGCGAACATGACCATTACCTCGCCCGGCAGCACCAACGCTACCGTCACCATCGATACGCTGGGCAATCGCCATCTGATCAGCCCGTATATCTACGGCATCAATTCCACGACCGAAACCGACATTACGAACTTATCGCCGGGGTTCGTGCGCTTTGGTGGCAACGAAGCCACGAATTACAACTGGAAGCTGTTTACCTACAACGCGGGCGGCGACTGGTATTACGAGGACTTCGGCCTCGGGGACAGCAATGGCAACGCCGTCGATTCAGTCGCGTTGACGCAGTACACGGTGAACTCCGGCAGCCATATGCTCACCACCATGCCGATGCTCAATTGGGTGGCCAAGGAAACCGATAACAGCACCAACCGCAACTGGAGTTTTTCCGTCACGACGTACGGCGCTCAGTGCTCTGTCGATCCATACAATACGGATGCAGGCGACGGCCTGAAACCGGACTGCCAGACGCCGGTGACCAGCAACGCGTCGACCGGCGCGTACTACCCACTGGTCAACACGGCCAGCGACTGCTCGACGGGCAATTGCCTCTACCGCGAGGAGTGGGCAACCGCGCTGGCCAGCGCCTTTGGCAATGGCGTATGCGACGTTCCCTATTCGCAGATATCCAGTTGCCACTTCTACGACATGGACAACGAGCCGGAGATATGGAACGGCTCGCACCGCGACGTGCATCCCGCCGCACCTGGATACAGCGAGTTGGCGAATCTCTTTGAGACGACGGGCACCGCGCTCAAGACCTGGGATCCGAATGCGGTTCGTTTTGGCCCCATCACCTGCTGCTGGAATTTCCTGTGGTCGGCGGGCGGCACGGGCGACACCAGAGGCAACTATGCCGGCATCGACTACGTGCCGTGGTGGCTGAATCAGGTCGATTGGCTGGACAAGATCAACGGCGTCCGCACCCTGGATGTCTTCGACATCCACGCCTATGTTGGCGACAACGTTTCGACCACGGGCTTGACCAACTCGCAGTTGCGCGCCGCGGCGGGCAAAGTCTATCGCACCTATTGGGACCCGACGTATTACAACTCGGGGAACGATGCGGATTGGATGACCACAACGGAACCCAATCGCGGCGTTACCTTCATGATCCCGCGCCTCAAAGCCATGGTGAACGCCATCTATCCGGGAACGCCGCTCTCCTTCACCGAGTGGGAGTCGTTTCTGGTTCCGCAGAGCGAGTGGGACTTCGCCACGGCGCTCTCCGACGCGGACGCCTATGGCGTGATGGGCCGCGAGGGGCTGAGCTTTTCCTCGCGCTGGGGCGGGCCGTCGGCAACCGATAGCACGACCAACCAACCCCATCCCAACTACCAGTCCTTCAAGCTGTATACGAACTACGATGGGGCCACGCACGGATTCGGGACGCTCTCTGTCTCGGACCAGAGCAACGCCAATCCTGACCTGTTCGTGAGCTATGCGGCCCTGAACGCAACCGGCACGACGATGACCATCATGGTCCTGAACAAGGATCCGGACAATACGGCGAATGTCGCCTTCAACCTGAACGGCTTCAGCGCGTCCAGCTATAAGGCGTACACGGTGGGTTCGACCAACCCCGGCTCAATCGTCGCTTCACCCTCGACCGGCTGGAGCGCGACGCAGAGCTTTGCGGCCAACAGCATCACGCTGCTGGTGGTCAGCGGAAGCCAGCCGCAAAGGCCCGCTTCAGAGTGGAATTTGAATCCGGACGATCTGATGGTTCCAGCCTCGGGCACGGGGATTCTGCATCCGACGATCACGAGCGGCACGGCGAATGTGACCCTGACCTCGGCTGTCTTCGATGCGTTCGAGGGCGCTCCGGCCTGCGGCGGTTCGCTCACGCTGACCAACGCGACCATCACGCCCACGACGCCGGCCACGATTACGGTCAGCCCTACGATAGCCAACGAAATCATCAATGGCTATGTGGTGGGCGGAGGCTTCTGCCACTACACCGTGACAGCAACGGATGGTACGGCAACCCAGACCGAGGGCGGATGGATCGTCGCCGGCGCACCGGCCAGTACGCTTGCCGTCAGCGGGGGCAACAACCAAACGGGCAGCACGGGTTCGGCCCTTGCGCAGCAGTTGAGCGTCACCGTCACACCGCCCAGCGGCACCACATTCTCGAAAACTGGCGCGGGCATTCTATTCACCACCTCGGCCGGCACGCTTTCCAACGGAACGACGAGCGGAACAAGCGTGATTGTCCTCACCAACGGATCGGGGCTCGCTTCGGTCACGCTGACTTTGCCTTCGTCCACGGGAGCGGTGACGGTCACCGCACAGGATCAGTTCGCATTGGGCGGAGCATTGGTCACCTTCACGGAGGCAGCGAACTAATCCCGCACCAACACTACTACCCCTCCACGGCGCTTTTTGCGCCAGGGAGGGGGCCCAATGATCCGGCTGTAGAGATAGAGTTCATTCACTCTTCGAGCCATGATCCTGTGACGTAGAAATCGAAATCGCTTGGAGGAAGCGCGCCAATTCGCTGATTTTCAACGAAAGCTATGGAGTGTCGCATTGCCACGACGGAACATCGGTAATTCTCCGAACGCGCGGCCGTTGCCGAGCTCTTTTGCTGAGCCCAGGAACCGGGTTTCAGATTTGCAAACAAACCCTTGTGAAGGAAGTGCAGCATCGATGTTCAGTTCAATTCTTCGCTCTCTCTTAGTCCTTGTGCTTGGCTCGTCCGCCATTCTTTCCGACGTGCCTCTTTCCGCCGAATCCAGCGCCAACTCCTCTCGAACCATTGTCGTGGATGTCAAGGAAACGACGGGGCCGGTGGATCGCTTCTTCGATCAGTCGGTCGGGTCCGATTACCCCGGCACGTTGATTTGCGACGATAGCCAGGCGCAACTGAAACTCACAACGGACGAGCTCGGGTTTCGCTACATACGGTTCCACGCCATCTTTCACGATGTACTGGGAACTGTACACATTGAAGATGGGAAGACCGTCTACAAATGGTCCAGGATCGACCAGCTTTATGACGACTTGCTGGCCCGGCACATCAAGCCGTTTGTTGAGTTGGGGTTCACTCCGAAGGCGCTTGCCACGTCTGAGAACAGCATTTTTTATTGGAAGGGCAACACCTCGCACCCGAAGCCCGAAGGCTGGCACGATTTAGTCGATGCGTTCATCCGGCACATCGAGCAGCGATACGGAAAAGACGAAGTGCGCTCGTGGTTTTTCGAGGTGTGGAATGAGCCCAACCTCTCTGGCTTCTGGGAAGGCGCCGATCAGAAGGCGTACTTCGAACTCTACGATCTGACCGCGAAGACCATCAAGTCCATCGACCCTCAGTTGCGCGTGGGTGGACCGAGCACGGCGGGCGCGGCCTGGGTTCCCGAGTTCCTTGCCCACGTGAAGCAAAGCGGCGCCGGCGTTGACTTTGTCACGACACACACCTACGGAGTGGATTGGGGTTTCCTGGATGAAAAAGGCGTGCAGGACACCAAACTTTCACCATCGCCCGACGCCATCGTTGGAGATGTGCGGCGCGTTCGCGAGCAGATTTCCGCGTCGCCGTATCCAGGGATTCCGCTGTACTTTTCCGAGTGGAGCACCAGCTATACTCCGCGCGATTCGGTACACGATTCCTACATCAGCGCGCCTTACATCCTGACCAAGCTCAAAGCGAGTCAGGGACTGGCGCAGGGAATGAGTTACTGGACCTATTCCGATCTCTTTGAAGAGCCCGGGCCTCCAACGGCGGCGTTTCAGGGAGGATTTGGCCTGCTGAACCCCCAGGGCATTCGCAAGCCCGCATTCTTTGCGTACAAGTACCTTCATGCGCTGCAGGGCGATAGCCTCAAGACAAGCGATCCCGAGGCCATGCTCGCCACCCAAGACGGAAATGTTGCCGCTGTTATTTGGGACTTCGAGCAACCGGATCAGAAGGCCAGCAATCGATCCTTTTACACCAAGCTCGTTCGTTCTCATCCAGCGGCGCCGGTACAGTTGCAGGTCACGCATCTTGAACCAAATGCCGGTTACCGCCTGCAAGTGTATCGCACGGGCTACAACGCCAACGATGCCTATTCCGCATATATTGAAATGGGTTCTCCCAAGGACCTGGGCGCGTCCCAGATTGCGCATCTCAACGATCTGACCCGCGATCTTGCGGAGACCGACAAGACCGTGCAAAGCGACGCCGATGGTCAGATCCAGTACACGCTTCCATTCAACAGCAATGACATTGTGCTCGTTCGATTGATACGCACCGAGGTGGGGAATTGACGAATCCAAGAACCGTGCTGACACTTCTGCTGATGGGCGCAATGAGCATCCTGTCATCAGCGCAGAAGGCCCCCGTGCATCCCGCAAACTGGCCGGGGCCTGGGCAGCTTTTCGTCGGGAGTTGCTATCAGCCCATCGATCGCACACCCGAACAGATCGATCGAGATATCGCAATCATGAAGCACGCGGGTTTCAACGTGGTGCGCATGGGCGATTTGTCGTGGGACTCGTTTGAGCCGGCACAGGGCAAGTTTGAGTTCGCGTGGTTCGATACGGTGATGGACAAGATGCAGGCGGCGGGAATCCGGGTGATTCTGGATATCCCCGGCGCGCCTGCGCCGATCTGGTTGCATCGTGCGTACCCTGGGGTGGATCTGGTGAGCCAGAACGGTACGCGGCTGCCCCCTGCGGAGCGCTACATGGACGACATCGGAGACCCCGGCTATGGGCGCGAATTGGGCATCCTTGCGGATACGCTCACCAAGCGCTACGCGCATCATCCGGCGGTGATCGCGGTTGGTTACAACAACGAGATAGGCAATGGATTCATGTCCTATTCCGAAGCCGACCGGCAGCGGTTCATCGCATGGCTCAAGAAGAAGTACGGGACTATTGAAGGACTCAACAAGGCTTGGGCCACACAGCGCTGGTCGCGCCGCCTGAATACCTTCGACGACGTTGACCTGCCCCTTGCGGATGGTCCTGGGCCGCCCGAGCGCTATCTGGATCTGCACCGCTATTGGTCGGATGTCACGGTTGCCCGTCTTGAAGAGCTGGATGCGATTCGTCAGCGCAATATGCCGTCTCTGCCCTCGATCTCGAATCTGTGGGACAACGCAGGCCGTCGCGGCTTCGATTACCTGTCCACCTACAAGTCCTATGTCTCGTATGGCGCGGCGGGCTTCTATCCCGGCGACCCCGTCGGTGGCGCGTTTGGTGCTCTGATGATCAAGGGCGATCTGGACACTCCCATCTGGTTCAACGAGTTCACCGCAGGCGGGGGAGGCTGGTATGGAACCCCAGGCAGAAGCCGGATGTATGCCTATCTGGGGCTGATGATGGGCTCTCAGGGAACGCTCGCATGGACCTTCAACAGCCATCTTGGCGGCGAGGAGCAGGCGCTGTTCGGGCTGCTCGATCACGATGATACTCCGTCGTGGAAGGTGGATGAGTTCGCGCACATCGCCTCCGAGTTCACGCAGTTGGAGAAACTCGGATTTCCGCGTTCTACGCACCCGGAAGTGGCCATCGCCTACTCCTTCGATTCGTGGGTTGATTCCAACCCCAACGGTCCTTCGAGCACGACGCGTCAGTTCTTTCATCCTGCTTACACGGAGCAGGTGCAGGCGGCCTTTGAGCCATTCTTCCGTGCCAACATGGATACGGCGATCATCAACGTTGGTCACGCAGACCTGTCGCCGTACAAGCTGGTCGTGGTGCCTGCCGACTATGTGATGGACGCGGCCAGCGCCAAGGCTCTTCGGGAGTATGTAAGCAACGGCGGCACGGTGCTGATGACCGCCTTCTCGGCCAAGGTGGACGAGCACGGGCAATGGTTCAACACGCCGCTGCCCGGCCGCCTGAGCGATGTATTTGGACTGAAGACCAACGCCTTCTACGACGCTTCGGTCCTCAGCTTCCAGTTGGATGGCCGCATGATCGATACTCCGGTTCATCACTATGAGGTGCTGGAACCGTCTACGGCCACGGTCGTTGCGCGCTTCACAAATACTGCGGACCACACGCCTGCTCTCACGCTCAACAAGTATGGCAAAGGCAATGCGATCTATCTCGCAACCGAATCGAATGCAGCCGTCATCGGAGGGCTTATGGACTATCTCTACACGATCACTGGCATTCAACTGGGGCCCAAGACTCCAGAAGGAGTTTACGCAAGGGCTATTGATGGGCGTACTCTCTATGTCAACACGACCGGGGAAGAGAGGAGAATCCCCATCACTGGCGTCAAGAAAGGAATCATCGGCAATCGCGAGTTTAAGGATGCTGTGGTTCTTGGTCCAATGGAAACGGATCTCATCCCGTGATCGATCGTCCTACGTCCGGACCTGACGGGTTGTGTGCATGAAATGTAGCAGTCGAGTTTTTGACCAAACAAAGATGAGGAAGACAAAATGATTCGGATGAAAGTTGTGGTATGTATAGGCGCCGGCATGCTCATGGCAGCGGTTTCGGCCATAGCAGCGCCAGTGCAAGTGGAAAAAACGAGCGCCGGGCTGGTGATGCGCCATGACGACGAGACGTTGCAACTGAGTGTGTGCGGCCCAGGCGTATTGCATATCGTCGCCGGTCCGAGGAATCCCAAAGCCGCTTCCCCGACTGCGCCATGGCTGGTTCAGCCGTGCGTGCCCGGCACATTCGATTTTATTCAGGACGAGAAGGAAGCCACGCTTCGCACCGAGCAGTTGCAGGTGAAGATTCGCCTGGAAACAGGCCAAGTTTACTACTATGACGCGAAGGGTGAGCTGCTGCTCTTCGAATCGGATCGCCGGCCACGGGAATACATTCCCGACACAGTGAACGGCGAAAAGCTCTATCACGTAAGCGAGCGTTTCCAACCCGCGCCCACTGAGGGCTTCTATGGCCTGGGGCAGCACCAAAGCGGCGTCTTCAACTATCGTGGCAGTGTCGTGGAGATGGCTCAGGCCAACACAGATGTTGCCGTGCCACTGCTGATCTCCACCAATGGCTATGGAATTCTTTGGAACACGGCGTCGAAGTCCTGGTTCGACAATCGATTTGCATCTGAGCTCAAGTTGAGAACTGAGGCCGCCGACGCGATCGACTACTACTTCCTCTACGGTCCAGAGGTAGACCAGATCGTTCACCAGTATCGCGAAATCACCGGGCATGCGCCTCTCTTCGGCAAATGGGCTTATGGATTCATTCAGTCCAAGGATCGCTATCGCTCGGCCAAGGATCTGCTTGATGTCGCCGGCAAGTACCGCACCGAGCATGTCCCGCTGGACTTCATCGTTCAGGACTGGTTCTGGTGGAAACTTCAGGGCGATCCGGAGTACTCCGCCGATTATCTGAAACCCTATCCGGATGTTCAGGCGGCCCTCAACAGGCTGCACGATGAACACATCCACGCAATGATCTCAGTTTGGGCGGTCACCGATTCGCAATCGAAAATCTATGCCGCGCTGAAGGAACGCAATCTGCTCATTCCCGGCACGACGGACTACGATGCCACCAATCCGGCAGCCCGGGATTTCACCTGGGATGCACTCTTTGGCAAAGTATTCGCACAGGGCTGGGATGCATTCTGGCTGGACAGCTCGGAACCGGAATGCTGCAATGGCTATAGTGACGCCACGCTCGACAACCGGCAGCTCTCGATCGGCAACGGCGCACGATACACGAATATCTTCCCGCTGATGCATACAGGGAACGTCTACGACCACTGGCGTGCAACAACCGATAAGAAGCGCGTCTTCATTCTCACGCGTTCGGCCTTCCTCGGTCAGCAGCGAAACGCAACCACCGTGTGGTCCGGCGATGTGCTCGGCACCTTTGCGACTTTTCGGAAGCAGATTCCCGCTGGACTGAACTTCGAAGTCTCCGGCATTCCTTACTGGACCACGGATATCGCTGGGTATGGCTGGCCGTTGGAACGCGATACGCGTGATCCCGCCTACCAGGAACTCTACACAAGGTGGTTTGAGTTTGGCGTATTCTGCCCTATCTTCCGCACGCATGGCCATCGCTCCAACGACACGAACGAAGTGTTTTCGTATGGCTCTCAAACGCCTACGCTCATTGCCTACGATAAGCTGCGATACCGCTTGCTTCCGTATATCTACTCCCTCGCCTGGCGCGTAACAGCCGACGATTACACGATCATGCGTCCGCTCATCATGGATTGGCGAACAGACGAGAAGGTGCGGGAGATCGGCGATCAGTTCATGTTCGGTCCTTCGATTCTGGTCAATCCGGTTACGCAGGAGGGAGCTACAAGCAGGGCCGTGTATCTGCCTACTTCCGCTGGCTGGTATGACTTCTGGACTGGCGAAAAGCTCGCTGGCGACACGCGCACTGTGGCGCCGGCTCCACTCGATCGCATTCCTCTGTATGTGAAGGCTGGTTCCATTGTTCCGCTTGGTCCGGAGGTTGAGTACGCGAGTGAGAAGAGCGCTGCGCCAGTGGTGCTCCGCATTTATCGGGGAGCGGACTCGAACTTCAACCTATACGAGGACGAGGGCGATACGTATGACTACGAGAAAGGCGCGCATTCCATCATTCCTATTCGCTGGAATGAATCAACGGCGACATTAACCATCGGCGACCGCGAAGGAAGCTATCCCGGGATGCCAGTGACACGCAGTTTCCGCCTCGTCCTGGTAGGGAAAGATCGAGGCGCCGGAGCAGCGATGGATGAGACAGGAGTGGACTTGCAGTACAACGGTTCCGCCGTCAGCACTGTTCTTCGCTAATGCTGGAATGGCTCTGTCCATGTCCGTGGCCAGGGGAGCGGCCTCTGGCCCGTTTTCAACCACTAACAGTAGAACCTAGGGGAATATCAGATGGAAATCAATCGGCGTGAAATGCTTCGTTGGATGGGTGGTGCCTGTTCCGTTCTGGCGCTACTTCGTTTGCCGCTCGCACAGAGCGCGGCTGCTAACCCTCCCTTTCAACCCACCCGCTCCTCACTGCACGCCTACAGAATTCCCGATTGGTTCCGCGACGCCAAGTTCGGCATCTGGTCCCACTGGGGTCCGCAGTCGGCCATCGAGGACGGTGACTGGTATGCGCGCAACATGTACATGCAAGACTCGGAGCAATACAAATACCATTTGGCAACCTATGGGCATCCGTCCAAGGTCGGCTACAAGGATCTGGTCGACAAGTGGCACGCCGCCAAGTGGGATCCAGATCACCTGATGGACCTTTACAAGAAGGCGGGGGCGCGCTATTTCGTCAGTATGGGCGTGCATCACGACAACTTCGATCTCTGGGATTCCAAATACACACGCTGGAACGCGGTCAACATGGGACCGAAGAAAGACATTGTCGGCATCTGGCGCAAGGCGGCGATCGAGCGCGGCTTGCGATTCGGCGTCAGCGAGCATCTCTGGATCAGCTACAAGTGGTGGGCGGTGAGTCATGGCGCGGATAAGACCGGCCCCCTGGCAGGCGTTCCCTACGACGGCGCCGACCCGCGCTTCGAGGATCTCTATCACGACGCCGATTCGGCGCGTTTCGGCGACAAACTGGACTGGAACGACGACGGCATCCCGGATTCCTGGAAACGCCACTATCTGGACCGCATGACCGACCTGATCGACAAGTACCAGCCCGACTTTCTCTACACTGACGGTCACCTGCCCTTCGAGGATTACGGACTGCGCATGGTATCGCACCTCTACAACGTGGGCGCCCAGGCGCGCGGGGGCCGCATCGAGAGTGTATACACCAGCAAGGAAAGCACTGATTGCGCCGTTGGCACCTGCCTGCTCGACCACGAACGCGGCGTAGAGGATGGAATCGCCGCCTATCCCTGGCAAACCGACACCTGCATCGGCGAATGGCACTACAAACGCGGCATCCAGTACAAGACGCCGAAAAAGGTCCTCGATCTACTCGTCGATGTGGTCAGCAAGAACGGCAACCTGCTGCTGAATTTTCCCCTGCCCAACTCCGGCGAACTCGACGCCGAGGAGAAGAAGGTTCTGGAGGGGATCACCGCGTGGATCGAGGTCAACGGCGAGGGCATCTTCTCCTCGCGTCCATGGAAGATCTACGGCGAGGGACCCGCGACGGCGCGGAAGATCGATGCCGGCAATTTCAACGAGGACAAGCAGAAGGCACTGACAGCCGAGGACATCCGTTTCACAGCCAAAGACAGCTCGATTTATGCCTTCGTCATGGGCTGGCCGAAGGTGTCTGCGGTTCGCGCTCTGGGTCTGGCCAGTCCGCAGAAGCCTGGCAAAATTCAGCGGGTGCAGATCCTTGGCCACGGCGGACAATTACAGTGGCACCAGGATGACGAGGCTTTGCGCGTGACCATGTCCGAGGAGTCGGCTTCTGAGATTGGCTTCACCATGAAGATCGATCTGGCTTAGAGATTGATCTTGTGGCTCGCCAAAGTGTGCCATGAACGGTGCGGAAGAGAGGTCGTAGTGCAGACCGATTGAAAGCAGCTTTGCTGCATGGAAGATGGCCGAAACGCCGGAGGCTGTCCATCCTCCCAGCAGGGATTTGGTAACCCCGTGCGAATTCTGGAAGATCGGCAGGATGTAATCAAAGCTGACGACCGCAATCTGCCGGCGGTCGAAGCCGGATGTCCGGTAAAAGGAGTTCTTAGATGAAGCATTGGGTAAGACCGTTTGTTGTCGTGCTTTTTTTCTCCGTCACTCTTTCGATTTGGGCCTTGGATGGCGGAAGCTCTGCAGGCAGAGGCGCAAACCAGAGTCCCATAGCGCCAACCGTAACCGTCACCCCTGAAGAGACCACGCATCCCTACGCGGAAAACCTGATTGTCACCGCCACTGTCAAGGATGGCAACGTGTCGCCGTCCGGTAGCGTTGTGCTCTCCAGCGGGCAGTTCACCTCTCAGGCAGTGAAGCTGGACTCCGGTTCGGCAACCTTCTATGTGCAGCCCGGATCGCTGGCCAAGGGCTCCGACACGCTCACGGTCACCTTTACTCCCGACCCCGGCAACTCTGCCACCTACGCCACCGCTACGGGCACGGCGGCCATCACCATCACCTCGCCGGGCAGCAAGAGTGTCGGCGTCAATATCGACACGCTGGCCGGCCGCCATCAGATAAGCCCGTACATCTACGGCATCAATTCCACGAACAGAGGCGATATCGCCAATCTGTCGCCAGGGTTCGTCCGCTTTGGCGGCAATGAGGCCTCCAACTACAACTGGAAGCGCTTTACCTACAATGCCGGCGGCGACTGGTTCTTTGAGGACTTCGGTCTTGGGGATGGCGCGGGCAATCCTGCCGACTCGGTTGGGTTAACCAAGTTCGTCGTGGACTCCGGCAGTCAAATGCTTACCACCATGCCCACGCTCAGTTGGGTGGCCAAGGAACCCGGCCATTGGAGCTATTCCGTCGCGAAGTATGGAAAGCAGTGCAAGGTCAATCCCAACAATCCCGATGGTGGCAACGGCCAGAAGCCGGACTGCAAGACGAAGGTGAATACCACCCCGTTTACGGATGCCTATTATCCGCTGGTGGATACCGCGAAAGACTGCACCACGGGCAACTGCCTCTATCGCGACGAGTGGGCGAAGGCGCTGTCGGCCGCGTTTGGCAATGGAACATGCAAGGTTCCCTACGCGCCATTCACTAGTTGCCACTTCTACGACATGGACAACGAGCCGGAGATGTGGGACGGCTCGCACAGCGACGTGCATCCCAACCACCCCGGATACACCGAGTTGGCCAATCTCTTTGAGACCGAGGGTCGCGCGCTGAAGAGTTGGGACCCTGCCGCGGTTCGTCTCGGCCCCATCACCTGCTGCTGGAATTTTTTGTGGACCGCAGGCCCGGTGGGCGACGACAAGAACGCTCATGCCGGAGTCGACTACGTGCCATGGTGGCTGAACACGATCTATTGGCTGGACCAGATCAACGGCGCTCGCACCCTCGATGTCTTTGATGTGCATGCCTATGTCGGCCCAAACGTTGACATCTCCAAGTTCACCAATTCGCAAAAGCGTGCCGCCGCCGGCATGGTCTATCGCACCTATTGGGATCCGCTTTATTACAACAAAGATATCGATGCGGATTGGATCACGACAACTCAACCCCGCCGCGGCATTACCTTCATGATTCCGCGCCTCAAGGCCCTGGTGAACGCCATCTATCCGGATACGCCGCTCTCCTTCTCGGAGTGGGAGTCGTGGATGGCTCCGCAATCCGAATGGGACTTCTCCACGGCACTGTCTGACGCGGATGCCTTTGGCGTCATGGGTCGCGAGGGGCTCAGCTTTTCCACGCGCTGGGGCGGGCCGTCGGCGACCGACGATGTCACCCATCAGCCCCATCCCAACTGTCAGGCCCTGAAGTTGTATACCACCTATGACGGAGCACGCCACCAGTTCGGTTCGCTCTCCGTTTCAGACCAGACCACCAGCAATGCCGACCTGTTCACCAGTTACGCGGCGCTCGATGCCACGGGAACGACGATGACCATCATGGTGCTGAACAAGGACCCCAACAACACGGTAGATACCACCTTCAACCTGAACGGCTTCCAAGCCACCACCTCTGCCGCGTACACACTGGGCTCAACCAACCCCGGCGCGATTGCTCGATCCGCCACGACCGCCTGGAACGCGACGCAGAGTTTTGCTCCCTATAGCGTCACGCTGCTGGTAGTCAGCGGCAGCCAACCCTCCAAGCCGGCCTCGGAGTGGTATTTGAATCCCGACGACCTGATGATTCCGGCCTCGGGCACGGGGGTTCTGAAGCCGAAGATCGTCAGCGGCACGGCCAATGTGACCCTGACCTCGGCGGTCTTCGATGACTTTGAGGGCGCTTCGGCCTGCCTTGGCTCCATCACGGTGACCGACGCCACCATCACCCCAACCAAGCCGGCCATCCTCACCGTCAGCCCCGGCAGGATTCGCGGCTTCTGCCACTACACTGTCACCGGCAACGATGGCGTCTCCACGCAGACTGAGGGCGGCTGGATCGTCGTCGGCAGACCGGCCGCCAGGCTGATCCCGGATGGCAACAACCAGACGGGCCGCGCAGGAATGGCGTTGCCGGAGCCGCTGAGCGTCACTCTCTATCCTGGTCAGTCCGGCGGAACCCCGACTGGCGCGGGCATCTTCTTCACCACATCCGCAGGTACGCTCTCCAATGGAACGACCAGCGGGCGCAGCGTCATCGTCACCACCAATGCCTCCGGCGTGGCCTCGGTAAAACTGACGCTGCCTGCAAGCAAAGGAACCGTCACTGTTACGGCGCAGGATCAGTTCGCACTTGGCGGAGCTTCGGTCGCCTTCACTGAGACCGCCAATTGATCCTGCACCGTCCAAATGTCTCTCCACGGAGAGACGAATCCCACACCAGTCCGGGGGACAATGTTCGATCTCGATTCGCACAAACGGCCGGGACGGAAAGCCGGCGCCGCCGCTCTTGTGGCACTGGCTACGGCTGGCGCTCTTTTGTCTCAAACGCCAACATCAACGCAGGACCCCGCACCGGACTCGGGGTTCACCCTGCAACAGACCGTGCGGCGCGTGCGCGTCGATGTCATCGTCACCGACGCCGAGGGACATGCTGTCCCGCATCTGCAAGCCGATGATTTTCGGGTCTCCGAAGACGGCATCCCGCAATCGATCCGCCAGTTTGAGTGGCATGGCCCGCAGAACATAGAGGCCGCCGTTCCGACACGCCCCACCTTGCCTCCGCATACGTTCATGAACCTGATGGAGGCGCCGGAACATGGCCCATTGACCGTGCTGCTTTTCGACCTGTTAAACACGCCGCTTCAGGACCAGCCTTACGCCCACGCGCAGATGAGCGACTTCCTGAAGAAGAATACCGGCCACCAGACCGCCATCTTTGTGCTGGGCGACCGGCTCCGACTTCTGCAAGGCTTCACCTCCGACACGGAACTGCTTGAACGGGCGGCGACCGGTAAGGCTACCATGCAGCAGCGCCCGGCGTTGCAGGCCGGTGCTCCATCGCAGACCGGCTCTCTGTCCAATATCGCTGGGGATGCCATGAGCGTCGCAGATCGGCAGACATCTTCAAATCCAAACGCAACTGCCGCCCAACCGGCGAAGTCTGGCCCGGCGGCAGCACTACAGCAAATGCAAGATAGGATGGCGCACATGGAGGCGGAAGAGGCCAGCGCGAGGCTGGATCAGCGTGTCGATATCACGCTGGACGCTCTCGCGCAGATCGGCCGCTTTCTAGCCGGCGTCACGGGACGTAAGAACCTGATCTGGTATTCAGGTTCCTTCCCCGCCGGAGTTCTGCCCGATCCCGACCCGCCGCTGAATCGCGATGACGCGATCCGCAACTACAGCGAACAAATGAGGGTTGCAGGCGACCTGCTGAACGCCGCGCAGGTTGCGGTCTATCCCGTGGATATGCGCGGCCTGCAGACGGACCCCTACTTCAGCGCGTCACAGTCCTCCCCTATCGGGGGTGGGCACCAGGACACCCACTCCTTCGGCCAGCAACTAGCTGCCGATTTCGCCACCATGGACACCCTGGGCGAACAAACCGGCGGTCGCGCCTTCTATAACACCAACGGGCTTGAACTGGCTCTGGAGACGGCTGCGGCGGACGGCTCCTCGTACTATTCGCTGCTTTATGCTCCCACCAACCCCAAATTCGACGGCTCCGTACGACACATCAAGGTCCAACTCGAACACAAGCGCTACCAGCTTGCCTACCGCAGAAGCTATTTTGCCGACGATCCTGACGAAGTAGTCCACCCGCAAACCGATGAGGAGGAGGCTGACAACTTGGCCCGCGCATCGATCGGCGCCGCTTCGCAGTTTGGCGCGCCACCGTCGCACCAACTCATCTTCGCTGCCCAGGTGGATGCGGTCGGAATGCCTGTCCTCGCCACAAAACTCCAGATGGACACGCTAACCCCATATGGCGAGCAAGCGGCCAAGGCAGCCCCCCGCAAGTTCGTCCCACAGTCGACCCCGGTAAAGATGCAAAAATATGCGATCCAGTATGCGGTGCTCCCCAGCCAACTGGACCTTCCCGCCTCTGCAAACGGCAACTACCATCTGCGCCTGTCCATCGCGACACTGGCCTTCAACGCGGACGGCGAGGCTCTATACGGCAGCAACTCACGAATCGCGGATGTCATTCGACCCTCGGACATCGCGAAAGTCATGGAAAACGGCTACCCGGTCCTGCAGGTCTTCCTTGCGCCTGTTGACACTGCTGTTCTGCGCCTCGTAGTCCGCGATGAGCACAACGGACGAATCGGCTCGATGGAGGTTCGGTTGCCATTGCCGCCGACGCGGAGTCGCATGTAGACGCCGCCCCCGATTATTTATGGCAGAAAATCTCGGCGGTCTTGCGTTGAGCATTCAGAGGCCAGAAACGCTGGGCCTCTCAAGAGGAACAGGATTTTTCGGCGAACGGACGGAAGCAATGCTAGTACCGGACCCAGACATGCAAGAGGTGAGGCAGGTCGGCCAGCGTACAGTTACTATCGGTTTTCCCCTCGCCATGTGGATTCGTAGTAGAACCGAAAATGGAGTGATCGCATGACTCGGATATTTCGCAACCCTTCCTTAAAATCGCTCATCATGCGGTCTATTCTTGTCCTTACCGCAGCTCTTGCTGCTGCCTGCTCCTCTTGGGCGACACCGGAAAGCAGCGCCCAAAATCCGGCGATCGTTTCCTCTCCACAGAGCGAATCTTGGTGGCTTGACCGCCACAACGCCGTGCTTGCGGCCGTGAAGGCTCATCCCGACACGCAACTGCTGATGATCGGTGACTCCATCACCAATAATTACGACAAGTCGATGCCGCCAGACCAGGATTTCCAGCCCATTTGGGAGCAGTTCTATGCACCACGCAAAGCCCTCAACGTAGGCTTCAGTGGAGACACGACCGGGCAGGTGCTGTGGCGTCTCGATCACGGCGAGGTTGAGGGGCTGCATCCCAAGGTCGCGGTCGTTCTCATCGGCACCAACAACACGGGCTCAGCCAACCAGACAGCGGAGCAAACCGAGGGCGGCATCGATGCCGTCGTCGGCGATCTTGAGCAGAGGCTGCCGCAGACTCACATTTTGTTACTCGGCCTGCTCCCGAGCGGCATCTCCGCAGACAAAACGGCCCGCGATGAGGAGGTCAACCGGCATCTGGCCGCTTGCTATTCTGAGGACCCACGCGTCTCCTATCTCGACATTGGCACTATCTACCTTTCGAACAATCTGCTGAACGCCGATCTCTTCTACGATCCGCGCATGCCGTACCGCGGCAAACCCCTGCATCCTGACACGTTTGGCCAGCGCAGGATGGCCGAGGCAATTGAGCCTACGCTGGCAAAGCTGATGAATGAGCCGCCGCGCGAGCCGCGCGCCTCCATGAACGGATTCAACACCGCCGTGATCCCTGTGCCTCAGATAGAGCAAGACTCGTACGACTGGTTTGCGCGCCATCATGCAGAATTGGAACTCGCGAGAAAGCTACAGCCTCAGGTAGTTCTCATCGGGGACTCGATTACGCATTTCTGGGGCGGCCAGCCATTAGCCGGTCGTATGAATGGTCCTGCGGCGTGGCAGAAGCTCTTCGGGGATACGCCTGTGCTTAATCTCGGTTTCGGCTGGGATCGAACCCAGAATGTCCTCTGGCGGTTGCGTCAGGGTGAGTTTGATGGACTTGCACCCCGCTGGATCGTGCTCAACATCGGCACCAACAACCTGACCGGTACGGACCATGCGCGCGCCAATACTCCCGAGGAGATTGACGCGGCCATCGCGGTCATCTGCGCCGAGTTGCATCGGCGCTCTCCACAAAGCCACATCGTGCTCATGGCCATCTTCCCACGTGGCCCTCATGCCGACGACTATTTGCGCGCACCCATCCGCGCGGCCAATAAACTGCTGGCCAAGCGCTTCGCAATGGACTCAGCCGTCACCTATCTCGACATTGGCTCGCAGTTCCTTGAACCCGATGGAACGCTGCCTTCCGCTCTCATGCCGGACGGCACACACCCCAGTGAAGCCGGATACCGGATATGGGCAGAAGCTTTGCAAAAGGCAACGGGCATTGGACGCTGATTGGATACTGTGAGCGCCAGCGCAGGAGCTTCTGCAAGCGCAGCAGGTTGTTTGCGATACATGAATCGGCTGAACAGGCGGACGAAACCGAGATGAGATAGACGGAGAGTTTTCATTGACCGCCTGGGGGAAACTTTGCGCCAAGTGCGATCAGTCGATTTGCATATTGGGCGTATTCACAGGAGGAATTGCGACTATTCGATCCTGCCCTCCGCAACCAATTGAGTCAACAGCTTATGGGTCGTTTCCTATCGCTCCTCTGTGGCTGGTTGCACCCTCGGTCCCATCTTCATGCGCAACCTCGACGACATTCCTCTCCCCCGGCGAGAAGACCGCGCCAAAGTCTGTCTGTTATCGGGTCCAACTTAGCCTCCCTCTGCTCTTGAAAGCCATAGTGTTGGTTGAGGACTGTACGAAACTGCACAGCTTCGTTTGTCGGACAAGCGCACCATGAACAAGAGGCCTCAACCTGACGGACATTCTCCTTCCGTCCACCGTCACAACTCCTACACTCCCTTTCCTCCAGCCGCGCGTCCCAGCTCCATCAAAAGGTGCAAAACAGCTCGATTCCGCCCTATTTCTGGACGAATAGACAAAAGATTGGGACTCCCGAGCAGTTTTCGTCCACCGCTAAAGGACTCTAACCCACTGTACTGAATTCTACAGATCTACCGAAGGGAGTTATTCATGGGAAAGCTTGAAGGAAAAGTCGCAGTCATCACGGGTGGGGCTACCGGCATCGGCCGCGCCGCCGCAAAACGCTTCATCGAAGAGGGCGCCATCGTCTTCATCTTCGGCCGCCGGCAGGAAGAGCTCGACGCCGCTGTGGCCTACCTCGGGTCCAACGCCCGTGCAGTAAAGGGCTCAATCTCCGATCTGGCCGACCTCGACCGGCTTTACGCGGCGGTGAAGGCCGAGCGCGGAACCCTCGACATCGTCTTCGCCAATGCAGGGGCGGGGAGCCCGCTTGCTCTCGGCAAGATCACCGCCGAGCACATTGACGAAACCTTCGACACCAATGTGAAGGGTACGATCTTCACGGTCCAGAAGGCGCTGCCGCTGATGGGCAAGGGCGGCTCGATCATTCTGACGGGCTCGAGCGCCGGCACCACGGGTGCCCCGACAATGAGCGTCTACAGCGCGAGCAAGGCGGCAGTGCGGAACCTCGCACGGACTTGGGCAGAAGACCTGAAGGGCACCGGCATTCGGGTAAACGTGCTGTCGCCCGGAGCGACGGCGACCGAACTCGCGAAGGCAGCGCTCGGCGAGGAAGGCCAGAAGGTCTATGCCTCGATGACTCCGCTCCTACGCATGGCCGATCCGGCTGAGATCGGAGCGGCGGCGGCCTTTCTTGCGTCGGACGACAGCAGCTTCATGACCGCTAGCGAACTCGCCGTCGACGGCGGCCTGGCGCAAATTTAACGCGCTCGCAGTACAGCGCTCCATTCGATGATTCGGAGCGGCGTCGGTTCGGTAAACCGAAGGAGAACATTTGAGCTACGCAATTGTAGGATTCGGCAAGATAGGCCAGGCACTCGCCCACGCCTTTGCCCGTAACAACATAAACGTGACTGTCGCGAGCCGCCGGACGCCAGAGGAATTGGCGCCGGAGGCTCGGGCGATTGGACCCACGGTCGTTGCCAAGTCGCTGCGCGATGCGCTCCAGGCCGACACAATCATCCTGGCGGTCCCGTTCGGGGAACATCGCGAGGTTGCGAAGGCCCTGCCGAGTTGGAAAGGCAAGACCGTCATCGACGCAATGAACTCGGCTCCAATCCCACCTGAGGAACTGGATGGTCTTCCGTCCTCCGCATTCGTTGCGAAGTCGTTCACCGGCGCGAAGGTCGTGAAAGGCTTCAATCACCTGGTTGCGGCTACACTGGCTACCGATCCGGTTGTCGAGGGTGGTCACCGGGTCGTCTTTCTGTCGAGTGACGAAGAGGGCGCTATCGCTCCCGTGGCGGATTTGGCCAAGAAACTCGGGTTCGCACCCGTCAAGCTCGGAAGGTTCAACGAAGGCGGCGCGCTGGTGCACGCGCGCGGTAAAACTTGGGGTCTGCTCATCTTCCAGGATTTGTTCAAGAAGCAGCAGTAATCGATCTACGACAGTGCAAGTTGACCGAGTAGAAGGATTCCGAAACGTCCGATTGGATCGGACACGATCCGATGCAAGGGAAATGGAGAAAAGTTCGATGAGTATCGAGAAGAATGTCCAGGTTGTGAAAGATTTCTTTGCAGCAATAGGCAGCGGCGATAAGCAACGTGTGCTGGCATTGGTTACCGAAGATATTGAGTGGATCGTTCCAGGCGAGGGCTGGCTACTGGCCGGTGCGCACCGCGGTCACGCGGGATTGGCGGATGTGCTAAAGAAGGCGTCCGAAGAGATAGAAATGAAATACCCGAAGCCTCCCGAATTCGTGGCGCAGGGAGACCGGGTTCTGGTCATCGGCGTCGCTACGGGAAAAATCAAAGCCACGAATAAGCCGTTCAAGGACGACTGGGTCTTCGACATTACCGTTCGGAATGGCAAGCTGACGAAGATCCAGGAGTACATCGACACGCAAGCACTGGCGCGGGCCTCCGAGATGCCCGCGAACCCCAGGCCCTGATGCATCGAGACCGATACCACATGAAACGATTCGCAACGTGATAAGGCGAGAACTCATCCCATTATGAGCGAAGACGACAAAGACGAGCGGTTTTACCGGGACACGGAGGCAATCGCGTCTCCGACATTGGACGATTGGCAAATCGCGCTACTGGAGCCGCTGGGTCACCGTCGAATGGTGCGCCGCGGGGAACTCGTCTTCGAAGCGGGCCAGCGTGATCTCGGGCTGGCGGTGGTTCTTAGCGGCGAGGTGGAGGTTTTTGAAGCGCACGACGGGATTGAGCATATCCTGGGCACGTCAGGGCCGCACGGTTTTGTCGGCGACGTGGCGATGCTCAACGGCACCTCTGCGGTGGCGAGCGTCAGGGGTAAAGCCGAGGAATCAGAGATTCTCGAAATCCCAGCCGCAGAATTGAGGCGTGCGCTAGTGGGGTTGCCCGGCGTCAGCGGGCCCATCGTGAACGCATTCATTGTGCGGCGCCAGCGTCAGCTAAGAGACCGCGAGTTCGTCGGCCTGCGCGTCGTCGCGACGGAAGGCTCACGTGATGGGCACCTGATCCACGATTTCCTCGACAAAAATCACATCCCGGATCGGCTCGTTCAATTTGAAAGCGAGGACGGCCGCGGGCTCTGCGAACGTCTGAAACTCGCGCTCAGCGACCTGCCCGCGCTGATCACGACCACTGGCGTGCCGATGTGCAAGCCCTCCTTGCAAGAAGTGGCGCAAGTGGCGGGTCTGCTCCGTCCGCTGGCAGAGGAGGGGGAAAGCGAGATTTTGTGCGATCTGGCGATCGTCGGGGCAGGACCTGCGGGCCTCTCTGCGGCGGTAAATGCCGCCTCCGAAGGATTGCAGACCGTGGTGCTGGAGAGCTTCGCGCCAGGCGGCCAGGCGGGGTCGTCGTCGCTCATTGAGAATTTCTTCGGCTTCCCCACCGGCATCAGCGGGGGCGAGTTGACGAACCGCGCGCAGCTCCAGGCTTTTCGCTTCGGCGCGAAATTCTCAACGCCGGCACAAGCTCTTTCACTCGCCTTCAGCGAGGGCGACCACGCCGCCGTCCTGCAAATAGAAGGCTGCATCGCCAAACTACGAGCGAAGTGCGTCATTATAGCCACCGGTGCAGACTACAACCGTATCGACGCCGATGGGTGCGCGAGCTTCGAGGGCAGAGGTGTTTACTACGCTGCTACGGCCATCGAAAGGCAGCTCTGCCGCAAGTCGACGGTGATCGTGGCCGGCGGCGGCAACTCCGCGGGACAAGCGGCAATGTTCCTATCCGAGAGCACTGAGAAGGTGTTGCTTGTGATTCGCGGTGACGGTCTCTCCATGAGTATGTCTAGCTACCTGTCGCTCCGAGTAGAGGCGCAGAAAAACATCGAGATTCTCTGTCACACTGAGATTCGTAAAATGATGGGCGATAAGCACCTGGAAACCGTGGAACTGGAGAACATCGAGACCCACAAGCGGCGCACCGTGCAGACGCCCGCCGTTTTTTCCATGATCGGCGCCAAGCCGCACACTGATTGGCTGCCGCCGGAGATCGAACGCGATAACAAAGGCTTCGTAAAAACAGGGGCCGCGGTCGCTGATGCCCCCGCGTGGAAAAGCGCGAAGCGCCCACCAGGACCGCTGGAGACGAGCCGCCCCGGCATTTTCGCCGTGGGCGACGTCCGCTCGGGTTCGGTGAAGCGCGCCGCCGCCGCCGTGGGCGAAGGCGGCATGGCCGTGGAGGGAGTGCATCAAGCGCTCGGCGCATAGGGCTAATCCTTGAACCCACAATCAAGAAAAACGGTTTGAATTCAGAGAACATCATGACTGCTACTAAGCCCGCAGGAAAGTATGAAGCGAGCGGTCGCCGGGGTGATGCATTCGAATACCTCTCCGGCATCCGCCATTTTGAACGGGGTTAGTTGCAACCTGGCGGAGCTGATCAAAACTTGCATCATGCTCGCTCTCCCAGACATTCTTCTTTTCAGTCGCAGGGAATGCGTCGACCGAATACCGATTCCCTCCAGCATAGCAATCCGTCCACCCGCAAAAACGGCACTATGGGAAACTGTGGCTTGCACCCGTGCGTAGAAACTCCTTCAGCCGTTTGAAATCGATCAATGTCAGGCAATTGGTCGCTGACTGCGAAACAGACCGGCCGCCGTTCAGAAGATCGGCTTCAGGACCATCCGGCCGTACACGATGAACGCCATGAGGAGACCCAGTACGGCGCTTAAGATGATGGGCGTGATCTCGCGGTACTTGGCGTGCACCCAAACGAACACGAGGCTCTCGATCGTCAGGAAGGCGGCGGCCACCACCGTGAGCGCCGGCTGCCAGTGGAGGGCGGAAGGGACGATCAGCCCGACCGTGCAGACGAGTTCGAGGATGCCGAGGGCCTTCCAGGCTTCCCGCGGCAAGGCACCAAAGGACGGGACCCCCTCGCTTACCTTGTCGAATAGGAAGACCTTCATGACGCCCGACGCTCCGTACATCAGCGCGGCGAGGATCTGCAGAACCCACAACAGAATGTTCATCGTTTGTCTCCTCCCGGGTTCCGCGTCGGCTCACGAAGGGCGGTTTCTCCCCGCGCGATCCGCCTTCTGAGCTCAGATCTAGTGACCATGGATAACCTCATGATAATTCCCCTTCGTGTTGCACAGAGACCCCTTTGTGACACAATTCCCTCTGTGATCACGTCGAATCCGGACATACTTGATCGGGTGAAAAGCGGCCCTAAACAGTGGCCGAAGACGGCTATTATTGTCCAACCCCCGCGAATTGTGCGATGCATCAGGTTCCGAGCTGATTCAATCAGCCGAGCCACTTCTTCCGGGCTGAGTACAGTCGGCAGCTTCCGAGGACACTTGGGAAACGGAATCTCATCGGGCAGATACGGTCGGCGAAGGGTCTTGACGAAGAGAAACCGCAGTGCCGAACAACGGCTCTGGATGGTCCGGGGCGACAGCTTCCGGTCGCGAAACAGATGAACCTGGTACTCACGGATGTGGCTTGGGCCAAGGCGCTCGGGCGAGCGATGGAAGTACTTCGCAAAATCTTCCACCGCGTGGATATAGATGCGTGTGGTGCTCTGAGAGTAGTTGCGACGCTGGAGCTCATCCAGCATGCGCTGCCGAAGATGGGTCACGGTGAACCTCCTGTGACCCAAGCCTTACACCGGCAACAATGCCCGGGCAGAGCCCATGCAGCAGCGTCCGTCGCGCCAGCGACTTAGTTGTGCGCCGGGCATGTTCAATAGCTTGGAGGTGCAAGTCCTCTACCCGACCTGATGGAGGTAAGGGTTAGCAAGAACGCAAGGGCTATCGCCGCGAGGCGGGGTCTGAAGGAAGCGTGGAGCAAATGCGCGAGTCGATGGACAAAAACCGGATACAAGGCGCGAGCGTAGGGCGAGCGGGCAACTTACCGCGAAGCCCATATCCATCAAGTACGCGAAGCGTAGATCCGACGATTGCGCGCAGAAGGCGATTGAACTTACCCCGGGAGATCTGCTCCATGTCGCCTCGGCGACTGAGGCCGTCGTGAGACAGTCTGACCGCGGAGCAGAAGTCAGCAGAGGGCATATTAGGCCATGACGTCGGCAAGGCTATTGAGGCACTCCAAGGCCGAAAGGCGGAGTCAACAGATAGGCCGAGCCGGGAACGATGGTTGAAGGCCCGAACGAGAGGAGAGGCAAGTAGGACATGAGTCTCAGGAGCGACATGCAGCGGAATATTCAGAACGAACTGAACTTCTCTCCCACGCCAGCGGGTGAAGCCTGCGAAGCGGGCAGGGAAGAGACTGAATCGCTCCCGGCGATGAATGACCCCGAAAGCCCAGCCAGCACAAGTCGATTGATGGAGGAAGTATGTGAGCGAGAGAATTTGAAAGAAGCATTACGGCGGGTGAAGGCCAACAAGGGTAGTGCGGGCATCGACAGGATGACTGTCGATGGAATAGCCGACTATCTGAAGCAGCACTGGCCAGCCATCCGGGAACAACTGCTGAGCGGAACCTATCAACCGAAGCCGGTGAGGCGGGTTGAAATCCCCAAACCGGACGGAGGGGTGCGCAAGCTTGGCATTCCGACGGTGCTGGACAGATTTATCCAGCAAGCGGTGATGCAGGTTCTCCAGAGGCAGTGGGACCGGACGTTTTCCGATTACAGCTACGGGTTCCGTCCCGGACGGTCGGCTCATCAGGCGGTGGCAAAGGCGCAGCAGTGTGTTGCCGAAGGTCGCAGCTGGTGCGTTGATCTCGACTTGGAGAAATTCTTCGATCGGGTCAATCACGACAAACTGATGGGTCAGATCGCCAAACGGGTTGGCGACAAGCGGCTGTTGAAGCTCATCCGGGCGTTTCTGAACGCCGGGGTGATGGAGAATGGGTTGGTAAGTCCAAGCGTGGAAGGGACCCCTCAGGGAGGTCCACTTTCGCCACTGTTAAGCAATCTCGTGCTCGACGAACTCGACCGGGAGTTGGAGCGCCGGGGACATCGCTACGTCAGATACGCGGACGATTGCAACATTTACGTTCGCAGCGAACGTGCGGGTCAGCGGGTGATGCGGAGCGTTACGCAATTCATCACGCAAGAACTCAAGCTCAAGGTGAATGAGACGAAGAGTGCGGTGGCGCGACCACAGGAACGGAAGTTTCTTGGGTTCAGCTTTACCGCCGGTCCAGAGATCAAGCGCGTCATCGCGCCGAAAGCACTGGACCGGTTCAAGCAACGAATCCGAGAGATCACGCGACGGGCAAAGGGCGTCAGCATGCAGACAACAATAGAAGAGTTGGCTCCGTACATGCGGGGCTGGCGCAGCTATTTTGGATACTGCGAAACGCCTGAAGTGTTGGTGCCTCTCACCCGCTGGGTTCGGCTGAGGCTCAGGGCGGCAATGTGGCGGCAGTGGAAAACACCCCGCCGTCGCCGTGAGGCTCTACTCGAACTGGGGGTTCGCTTACGGCTGGCACGAAACACAGCCGGCAGCGGACTCGGCCCTTGGTATCTTGCCAAGGCCAAGGCCCTATCTGTGGGCCTCTCCAATGCCTATTTCAAATCGCTCGGCCTTCCTTCGTTGGTCGGTGAGTGAAGGCGTAACTTCTCGAACCGCCGTGTACGGACCCGTTCGCACGGTGGTGTGGCAGGGGTCGGCAGGTGACTGCCGCCCCTATGCCGATCAAACGCCGTTGTCGCCAGAATAGATTCTGGATTTATGCATAACCGCCGAGTCACTTGCTGACCTGCGGTAAAGGACGAGAAGAGGAAACTGAGATTCACTCGCGCCGTCCCATGCGGTAATCGAGATAGAGGACGTGCACCTTGATCTGGTCTCCGGCGTAGTAACGAGGGAAATGCGCCATCTTCAGCATGTGAACGATGCTGCCCGGATTTCCGTTGCTCCATTCGACCAGTTGACGCAGGACATGATCGAGGTTTGAGGCCCACAGTCCCGTTCTGCTCGCCTCTCTCCGCGCGAATTCCAATGCGATGGGCGGTAGAAACTCCTTCAACTCCAGCCGTTCCGCTTTACCCGCGCACATGGACTGCAAATTCCCAATGTCTTCCATGTGCGGTGAGCGAGCTACAAAAATCACCGGAGTCCGATCAAAATAATTGAGGTCCTTAATAAGACCGGTTTCCCACTGCTAACACGCCCGAACAGAGCCACCTCCAGGTTGTTGTCCTCCAGGCGGGAAGCTAGTGAATCGATGTGCGTGCGGAACTCTACCAATCCGTGACGAGTGACGATTTCCTCGATCAGTCGCAAGAGAGCCACATCGTAACCGGTCCCCTCCAGCTTCTTGAGCCGCGTTTCGAGATTAATGCCCAACTCCTGGCGGAGGTAACGTTCCATGCTTCCAGTCAGGGAGCGAAGCTCATGGACCACTCCATTGAGTTCGTCAACGGCATCGTCAGGCACGGCCCCACATCCGCGCATATAGCTGGGCTTGAGTTCCTCGATCGCGATGTCGATAAAAGTGAGATCAACTGTGACTGATCGTGTGACCGGAACCTCCGGCGGCTCCGGCTTCAAGTGCTGCCAATCAAGAGCCCGCAACAGTTGAGCCCGCAGACGCCGAATATGATCTTCTATTACCCGCGACTGCGCGGGCGTGATGTCAACAAGGTAGCGCGGGAACGGAGACGGCGACGACGCCGAATGGAGAGCCTGTTCGATGTCGCACAGCAGTTTGTCGATGTACTTGCAAGTGATACTCAGGCGTCGTTGCTGGACTTCATTAAGAGCCCCCGGCTCTCGCGCTCTTGGTTCTTTCGCTCTTGCGATTTCCGCATCGGGCTCGGGCATGACTCCTCCAAGTGTTGTTCAGCTTCGAGGAGTCATCTGCCCAGTTGAGCGTTCTTCAGGTGGACTCCAACACCCACGGCTGCTTGCTATGCCTTTACTGCCTTGTGCCAGCGGTCGTACACACTGGCGCCGGCGTAGCGAGCCTTTGTCCCAAGCTCGTGTTCGATCTCCAGAAAGCGGTTATATTTTGCGATCCGCTCGCCGCGACTGGTCGAGCCCGTCTTGATCTGCCCCATGCCGGCAGCCACCGCAAGGTCGGCAATGCTTGTGTCATCGGTTTCGCCCGAGCGGTGCGAGATGACCGCCCCATATCCGTTCTCACGAGCAATCTGGATGCATTCGAGCGTTTCAGTCAGCGTGCCGATCTGGTTCAACTTGATCAAAATCGCGTTGGCGATTCCGTCCTTGATGCCCTGACGGAAGATAGTCGGATTGGTGACAAAGTTGTCATCGCCGATCAACTGAATCCGACCGCCAAGCGTCTTCGTCAATAGCTGCCAGCCGGCGTGGTCGTCTTCGGCAACGCCATCTTCAATGGCCCAGATTTCGGGGTAACGGCCAAGCAAGTCCTTCCAGAAGTCGACCATCTGCACCGGCGACATCCTGCTCTTGTCCGACTTTTCGAACAGGTACATGCCGTCGTCAAAGAATTCGCTCGTGGCAGGATCCAGCACGAGGACTATGTCTTTGCCCGGCTTATAGCCAGCCTTTTGGATCGCTTCCAGAATCAGCTCGATAGGCTCTTCGTTCGACTTCAACTGAGGAGCGAATCCGCCTTCATCCCCAACCCCGGTGTTATAGCCCTTCTTGTGGAGGACAGACTTCAATGCATGGAAGGTTTCAGCTGCCGCTCGCAAGCCTTCGCTGTAGCTAGGCGCGCCCACCGGCGAAATCATGAACTCCTGAAAATCCACATTGCTATCGGCGTGGCTTCCACCGTTGAGGACGTTGAACCACGGCGCCGGAATCAGGTTGGCCTTCTCGCCTCCGAGGCTTGCATAGAGTGGCAAATCGTGGTCTGCCGCGGCGGCCCGTGCAACTGCGAGCGAAACGCCGAGAATCGCGTTGGCTCCAAGCCGCGCCTTGTTCGGCGTGCCATCGAGTTCGCACAGCTTCTTGTCCAACGCCTTCTGGTTGTTGGCATCGAATCCATGAACAGCCTTTTGAATCTCACCGTTCACATGATCCCTGGCGTTGAGCACGCCCTTTCCGCCATACCTTGCCTTGTCACCGTCTCTCAGTTCGACGGCTTCCCGTTTGCCGGTTGAAGCGCCCGAAGGTACTTTTGCAGTTGCTTTCACGCCGTTCGACAGGGTTGCTGTGACTGCCAACGTCGGATTCCCGCGGGAATCGAGGATCTCAAGAGCTTCAAGTTTCGCGATTTCAGACATGATGATTACGCTTTCCCGGCTACAAAAGCCGTCGGTTGTGAGGAGTTCCACGATTTGTTGTCGAGCGGCATGCGAGAACAGAATTGTTGACAGTTACGATTCTTCTGTGGCTCACCGCTCGCGTGTTTCGAGATCTTCATAGCTTGGTTATCCGATCAATGGACGATCATCACCGGGCAGTGCGCATATCTCAGCACGCGCTCGGAGTTCGAGCCCAGCATCCAGCGATGAAGGATCGTATGGCTGCGCTTGCCCATTACGATGAGGCTGGCCTGGATGGTGTCCGCCTTGTGAATGATCTGCTCCGCCGGGTGACCCAAAACAATGTCGGTTTCGAGTTCAACGTCCTTTTGCTTGGCGCGTTCGCGCAACGGGACGAAACATTTCTCATAGCGCTCTTGCCCGTCTTCAAGCACAGCGTGGAACTCCGCGCTCTCGGCGGGCTCGGGCGGCCGAATTACAGCGATGACGAAGAGCTTGGCTTTCATATCGCCAGCCATTGACAGAGCCACATCCAAAGCGTGCTCCGCGTGCGGAGACGCGTCGAACGCAACCAGTATTCTTTGAATTCCAACAAAAACCGGACTTCCCATAGCGATCACCTAACCTTCTTCTGCGGGAACTGGCCGCATAACTTCTTTCTCTGCTTTCTTGCCTGCTTGATGGTGGGGAAGCAAATGGTGGGGAAGAAAGAACGAGTTCGCAATCATGGTGGGTATTACTGCGCTGGCGATGACAGTGCCCACGATGTAGGAGTATTGCGCCGGCGTGATGATTTGATGATTGAGGCCAAAGAGCGCCGAGATGGTTCCGAATGTGAGACCGGTTGACATCATCAGCGTGTAGTAGGCTCCAGCCTTACCGTCATACTTGTGAATCCTGACTGCCGGATACACGGCAACCGCCTTGAACAGCGACTTCGCCCCAAACAAGACGAGCAGGGTGACGGGCGCAGCCATCAGCGCCGGCACCGACACAAACGATCCGGCGCGGATGAAGTAGAACGGCGTGAGCAATCCAAACGTAAGTGTCCGCAGACGCCGAATCAGGGAATGGTCTTTTCCGACCGTTCCGGCCAACACCATGCCGATCATGTAAGCGGGCAGCACCGGCTCGGTGCCGGCCCAGAGGGCGAGTCCACCCATAGCGAAGAGGAAGAAGAGGAGGTACTTGGCTTCGAGTTCGGAGACGCGCCCGCCGTATTTCTTGAAGAACCGCGGCGTGAGAAATGGCAGGACTACAAAGACGACGATGGAAACCACCACAAAGATCAGCGTCTTGATGGTGAACGGAGAAAAGATCAGTCCCAGCGCTATCACGGTTCCGAGATCATTGATGAAGCAAGCGGCGAGAATCGCCTTCCCGTACTCCGTGACGTTGAACCCAAGTTCCAGCATCACCGCGTACACAACGGCGACGGACGTTGTCGAAAGAGCGACACCGCACAGCCAGCTGGGCATGATCGCCCAATGCAGTACGTAATGCGCGATTGCGGTGCAACCGAGAAAGGGACCGAAGAACCCCGCGAGGCCAATGACCGACGCTTCACGCCACTTGGTTTTGAAGATTGCGGGATCGAGTTCCGCACCGGCAAGGAATGTCAGGACGATTGCACCCGTTCCAGCCAGGAATGTTATCCACTGCGTATTCCCGGCCAGCCCGCCCTGCGCAAAACCAAAGAGCCCGGTGAGGAACACTCCGATGACCAATTGGGCCACTGTGCCGACCACAATCTCAGAAAGCGCCGTCGAGATCTTGAACCAGATCGCCAACAGCGTCGCCGCCAAAGCCAGACCCACCCAGAGCGCACAAAGAGCCCAAGTGTTCGTCATGAATACGAACTCCTAAATTGTCATTCAGGGAACTCGGCCGGGACACAACTCCGCAACAGGATTCCCTGTCAGGAGTCATCATCTGTCCGGCCTATTGGATGGACAGCGGTTAAAGGTGAACTCCCTCACCTAAACGTTGAGAGAATCGTAGGAGGTTGCACGTCCAAAGTCAAGTGACCACAGATACATCAGTTGACGATGCGAATCCGCTGCCGTCTCGGTCGAGGGTAGGTGGACCGGTCTGTAATTATGCAATTTCCCAAAACGGTGGCGGGACCGACGGGTCCCGACCCCGCGGCCACCTGCGTGACAGTCCACCGTTTTTGAGGTTTTTCAACGACTTACAAACCCGTGGGGAACGCCTAAGACCACCGAAGTCGTATAAGACCTGGTATTTTGTGGATCGGTTTGTGGATCAGGTTTTTCAGCTTTCCTATGCTTCCTCGTCCGTGAGCGCATTACTCTGTTGGCAGCAGTTAAGCCAAAGGGTACTTGTCTGGAAAGCGGCTTTTCGGCCATGTGGCTCAAGTGCCGGCGTCATTGAGTGCATTGACGATTGGGCGCTCGCCGACGAGCTGAGGGAGATCGCGGGACGGAAGCCCGTTTGCACCGGGACTGATCGTGGTCTGCTTCGGTCGGTTTTGGGTCCGCGATCTCCCGTTCCAAAATGCGACGCACCTGAGGCACCCATTTCAGTGGAAGAACACACTTTCATGGCACCTAGGCCCCGCCGCCAAAGTCAGAATCCTCGGCTTCAAAAATCTTTCGCCGTTCCGGCATGCCGCTGATCTTCAAATACCTCGTTTGAGGTATTCACCAGGGTTGGCCCCGACAACTCGCTTGAATGCCTTACTGAATGCAGCGTCGGACTCGTAACCGACCAACCGAGCGACATCAAGGTGCTTCTTGTCACGCTGTTGTAGTAATTGCATCGCCTTCTGCATCCTCCACTCGGTGACATATTCCAGTGGCGTTTGCCCAAGCAAATCCTTAAAACGGGCTGCGAATGCGGAGCGAGACATGCCCGCTGCTCCGGCCAGGGATTCGACCGTCCAGGGTGTACTCACACTGTCGTGAATGGCACTCAGGGCAGTGCCTATTTGAGGATCGAAGATCGCACGAAGCCATCCTTTGTTACGTTCCGGTCCCGACGCGATATGCGCCCTGAGTATTTGGATATCCGGCAGCAGTTATCGGGGAGAACATCCAACCGGAGACAAGCGATTTTGTATGCAGCGCCAGGGGCGCTGTCGTGTGCGAATCCGCCTGCGAGTACCGGCCGCGCCCGCCTGAAGAGAGCGTACTCTATGGCGTCGTGGCCGACCCGGGCGCCAGCACGCCAAAGTATCTTGTGATATTGAATCTCAGTGGAGACACGAGCGCTGCAAGCCGTTCCGTCACTCCAGCGACGCTTGAGTTTGTAGCGAAACCTGCCGTCTGGCAAGAGCGAAAGCCTCTCGTTTGACTGCGGTGGACGCGCAGCATACCTCAACAACCGTTCTAATCGAATTCTATCGAGGAAGCGCACGCTAACTTCCGCATGAACGCTGAAGCCTTCAACTGAAGCGCAGCAGTGCCCTGGTTTCAGAACTCCTTGCCCCGGCCAGACGAATGTGGATATCTTAGAATCTGGCTGTATCACGAAACTTTTCCGGTGCAGAGCAACCAGATGAGTAGTCCCCCTGCTAAAGACATAAGAACCATAGCGATTATCCCAAGAGTATTGGATAACCATCCATTGGCATTCTTGCCAACGATCTTGCGGTTGTTGCAGATGAACAACAGGACAACAATTAGTGGAGGCGCGACCAAGCCGTTGAGAACGGCAGCATAGAGAAGCGCCTTAACCGGGCTGATCGCATGCACGAAGTTTAGCAGGTAACCTATGACGATTACCATGGCGATCGTAGCGTAAAATCCCCTTGCCCTCTTGAATCGTCGGTAGAGACCGTTTCGCCATCCAGCGGTTTCTGCAACCGCATAAGCGGCCGAACCGGCCAGGGTCGGAACAGCCATCAACCCAACACCCAGGATACCTAGAGTGAACAGCCAGTAAGCGGAAGCGCCAAGTGGTAGGAGCGCACGGGCTGCGTCCTGTGCTGTGTTGATATCAGTATTGCCAGAAGCATGCAGTGTTGCCGCGGTAGAAACCACGATGAAGATGGTGATGATCTGCGAAAAGATCATGCCAACCGCCGTGTCGGAGCGAAGCGCTCGTATCTCCGAGCGTTTGATCCGGCTTTCGCGATATCCGGCATCATCGGTGAAGCCATCAGCTATATCGTCCTCGATCTGTTCCCCGGCCTGCCAGAAGAAAAGATAAGGCGATATGGTCGTGCCTAGGAATCCCACAACGGTAAGAACATAATCCGGCTTCAAGCTTAAGTGCGGGATTACCAGGTAGTAGACAACCGAATACCAGTTCACGTGGACCTTGGGCAACACCGCAATGACTACATACGCAAGCAACGACAAGCAAGCATACTTCAAGAACTTGACGTAGTGCTTATACGGGATGGTGACCTGGGCCACCACCATTCCGATCGTCAGCAGAGTCGCCCACAGCGTGAATGGCAATCCGAATAGCATCTTCATGGAGGACGCCATTACGTTGATGTCTGCATAGACATTGATTGTGTTTGCTCCGAGCAATAGAATCAGTACGCCGTACAACAGCCATTTCGAGTAATGCTCTTTGAGAATTGCGGACAGTCCCTTGCTCGTTACAAGAGCGATACGACCGCACATTTCCTGCACGGCGATCATAAGCGGCACGCAGACGGGAGCCAGCCATAAAAGCTGGTAACCGAACATGGCTCCTGCAACGGAGTATGTGCCTATGCCGGAAGGGTCATCATCCGCAACCCCGGTAATCAGGCCCGGGCCAATCCTGAGAAACGATTTTCGTTTCTTTGTCGGATGTTCTCGGCTCTCCTGTTGAGCATTTTGGATGTCTGTATGGTCCTCAGCAACACCCTGAGCAACAGATACTTTATCTGTTGCCTCCGCTACATCGCCAAACTTCGGGGTAAGCGATTCTTTCTCATCCATGTCAGGTTCTCTTAAAATGCGGACGAAAAGAAGACGAGTCCGGAGCCCGTGTCTTCCGAATGGCCACAGTTTCCTCACTGATCGATAAAGCAACCTACTTAACCGCCTAGCGACCTTCTTCCCGAGCTCCCAGTCCCTTGCAATACTTCTCGATACTCACCATTATCGTCGAAAGGGTCTGCCCTCTGTGCCAACATGAGTGAGACAAGTAGCCCCTCAACAATTACTGTAGGGCGGGGAAAGAAGTCTCACTTTGATAAGCATGAACAAGACAAGCTCTTCCTTCGCTGCGTTGGCAGCTTCGGAG
>Ga0224553_1000084_pt1 | contig 46524 bp, 41 predicted proteins | sample 714S21014metaG_FD_179897 | JGI IMG/M metagenome (GOLD analysis project Ga0224553, IMG submission 179897) | Peat soil microbial communities from Stordalen Mire, Sweden - 717 S2 10-14 | ecosystem: Environmental > Terrestrial > Soil > Wetlands > Peat | place: Sweden: Norrbotten County, Stordalen... | reverse complement strand
GCAAGTTCTCGGAAATGTCCAAAACCCTTGAGCCAGTGATGGCCAAGGCATAACCGGAGGAAATCACATGAACTTGAATCCTGCCACCGTGCTTGACCCCGTGTTCCATTTTCTCGATTGGATCATCGCAGAATGGGGAGTTTATCTGTTTCTCGCGTTCGTCTGGCTGTCCCTGATTCTGATTGCGTGGATATTCAGCGGCGGGTTACGCCGAAAATTCCCCAATCAACCGCACGTCAGCGCCGGCATCGGCATTATCATTCAGCCGCACACACCACCACCGCCACCAACAATCATCATCCATCAATATGACCCGCCGGATGATGGCATGGATTAAAATGGGAAGCGTGACCTCTGAAACGGGCGGGCGGAGCGCGGAGCGGTTCGCTTTCCGGCAGACCGCAAACGTCACGCAGGCGTTTGGCCATGACGCACTGGCATGGGTGAAATATCAATGCCAATCCCACGCGCGGATTTTCAAGGGGACACGGACGAGGCTCCTTCTCAAATCTCACCAACGGTCAAGATTTCTGGAACACCGTTGACATCCAAAATAATTTTTCATCCGATTCATCTACAATTGCGTCATGGGTCATCGCAAACAATCCCAAATGTTCGAGCGTGTTAATGGCTTTTACCGCCTGCCGGATGTTGGGAATATTTGCGTTTGCACGCTCAATTTTAAGCCCCTTTCGGCCTTTAGTTCTAGCCTTCATCTGTGAATAATCCACAAAATTTTCTGTCCATATTGAATGCAACATCCTATTGCGAAAACCCTCAGCCTCAGAAAGTGCCTTTACAATTAGACGGACATGGTTTTGCTGTCTCGGATTGTCTGAAAATTTCTTCAATGATAAAGCTGCTAGGAAGTCGAGTTTTTGTCCAAATGACATTGAAGCCAATATCATATCATTCAACCCTAAATCATCCACTCTGCGCTCCGTTGGCGACAACCGAACCAACGGGCGTTTCGGAGAATAATCTACTCGATCAATCACCCCCATCACCTCGATCAACTCAAGGGTAACTTCGCGGGCTAGCGTATGTTCCAGATTGTTAAATGCGATGACCAAACGACCAAGCCAAAGCGAAAGATGGTTAAGCCTAGCTGAGAGCTTTCGCTTTCTGGTGGGATCAGAAAGAAGCTTCTTAAATTGTTCCGTGGTTGATAATGTTTCTTGAAAAGTCATTGGCTCACTCCGGCTTCCTTGCAACTGGCACCTGTGAAGTTTGAGAACTGGCCGCTGTGATTACTTGGCGAATCTGTTCCTGAAATACTTTCAGAAATTCTTGCGGAATTAGATTGTCGTCAACCGGCTTTTGTCGAAGGGCGAAGTAGATGGAAAAACGCATACGCACACCATGAGCCTTCGCAAGTAAATACAGCATGTCTTTTATCACCGGCATGTAGTCACGATCCAAAAACTCTGTTATTCGACTTGCGATGATTGGCGAGCCGGGAGATTGGCTTAAATGTTGTGAAAGAAAATTTCGGAAATCAAAATACCGCTCCTTGCCGCGAAGCTGAAATGCTAGGAAAGGACGAAAGCCGGCAATTTCTTCTACAGCTTTTTTATACCGTTTTGGTAATTCATCATCAATTGGAAACATTTTTAGAATGTCAATCGAATGCCATATTTCCTTTGGGATTTGATCTGCGAATTCAGGAGGAAGCATTTTTGGAAAATGCTTTGGCAATTCTTGTAATGCTCGAACCAGATGGCGCAATCCGTGCCGTAAGAAGGATTGTCGCGCGGGTTAGACGCCGATTCGGTGGGTGGAGGTTCGTTGGTGTTCATAACGGGGTGTTTTCATTTGTGGGCTGCGATTATCAGGTAAAATGGTTTGTTGCAGTCCGAGGCGCTGGCGGAAGTGTTCCAGGAAGCGATGACCGCGCTGCAAAACAGTCAGGATGAATTTTCGGTGGTGGGCGGGCGGGACAACTTCCACCGCCGCCAACCGCGCGCTGGAACGGGTGACGTGCGAGCGCAACATCTCGGCATCATCAGTGAACACGCGGCACGCATCGCGCCCGCGCGAGATGCTGACGTAAAATTGCTGCTGATTGATCGCCGGCAGCGAACGGGACGACGCGACGACCAACACTTCATCCACCGTTTTGCCCTGGGCGGCGTGCGATGTGACGGCGTAGCCGTGCGTGAACGTGCGATAATTAGAAGGAATCACCCGGCCATCGGCCAGCACCACGGAATCGCCCTGTATGGCTTTCACCTCGACCAACTCGCCATTGACGAATTTTTTCTGCCAGTTCGCTTGCAGCAACAGCTTGTCGCCAGCGGCCACTTTCAATTTCCGTTTCTCCCCCACATCAAACAAGGCAGAGCCTTGACCCAAAGGAAAAATACTTTCGGAACCGTCGGCACGCTGGACTTTCAAGGCGTCATTTTCGACGGCGACCACCGCGACGGTTTCATCTTTGGAAAAACCAGATTTTTGCCGGTGAAACTGAATCGCCAGGCCGGGACGATATTGCCGCGCATCCTGTTTCTGTGCTTCCGTCCACGACAGTGAATCAAAAACTTGAAACTCCTTTTCGTCGCCCGCCAGCCGACCGGACGTTTTCAGCGTGGCGCGGACTTTTTCCGTCACCGCCTCGATTTCATTCCACGTCGGCGCGACCAGCAGCACGGATTGGTTTTGCTTCAATGCTTTTACATACGACTGCGCGGCAGAGTCGTGAAGTTGGTTGCCGGGAAGTTCAGTCACCGCTCCCATACGTTCCAATTGTGCGAACGCTTCATTGGTATTTTTCTGCGCGGCCAGTTCAACGGCCCGGCGATATTCGACTTTGCGTTGCCGCCGGATGCGGGTCAGTTGGCCGGATTGAAAATCCGAATGATTCTCCAAAATCCGCAGCGCATCGCCACGCGCGACCGAGGCGTGCTGGCCGGTGTCGCCCGACAGCACAATGCGGGCGTCCCGCGCCAGGTCAAACAGCCGCTTCATGTCGTCCATCCCGACCGCCCCGGCTTCGTCCAGCACCACCAACTGACGGGCAGACAACGCCGGTTTCGTCAGCAGCAAACTTTGCAGTGTCACCGCCTCGAATCCCTCGGTGCGCAAAACCTCGGTTGCCGCCGCCGTCGACGCACAGAATAGCGGTTCAACGCGGGCTTCCTTGCAGGCGGCGACCAGCTCACGCAACGCGGTGGTTTTGCCGCTGCCTGCCAGACCGCGCAAGCCGGCGATGCGGTCACTGGTGCGCAGCACATGATAAATGGCTCGCTGTTGATCTTCGCCAAGCCAGTCGGCAGGCCGGTAGCCGGGATGCAAGGGCGCAACCGCATCGCAACCCGCGTTGACCGTCTGAATCAAATCCAGTTCCGTCGCCAAAATCTGCCGCGTGGAAAGTCCACGTTCCGTTTTCACCAAGTCCGGCGAATACTTCACCGCCGTTTTCAACGTCGGCAAATCCACTTCGCCCAGGCGTTGCGACAGGGCCACGTTCAACAGTTCATGCTCCTGCACCACCGACTTGCGCTCGAACACATGGGCGACGGCATGATTCAGGGCTTGGTTTTCTGGTTCAAAGACACGGACTGGCCGGACGGGTTGGACTGACGAGCAGAGATTTTGCAGTGATTGTTGTTCGTCCAATGACAACTGCGCCAACTGGCGTTCACGCACTTCCGCCGTCGAGATGCCTTTGATTTTTTCCGCCCGGCTCTGATGCACCGCGAGAGAAATGGCATTGTTGGAAAGTTTGCGCCCCAGCTTTTGTTCCAGCTCCTGTACCACCGCGTCACGTTGCTCTGCGCGTTTGGAAAATCGTTTCAACACCTCGTCGCTGACGCCCTCAATTTGAAAGCCATGTTTGGACGGTTGAATCCGGTAGCCGATTTGTTGCACCCGCTTCGCCAGTTCGTTCCGATAGACCGCCGTGCCGTAACGGATGGCGTCATACATGCCGCCCGCTTGCAGGGCTTTCCAGGATCGTTCGCTGTTATCAAACGTGGCGTTGAACACTGTGAAATGCGTATGTAACTGCGAGTCGAGCGCGCGACTGCTTGTGTGCGTGAACGCGGCGGCGGCGAGATTGCCGGTGATCCGGTCTTTTTGATTGCCCTGTTTTCTGACGCGCGTGGCGGCGAAGGTTTCAAGTTCGCGGAACGCGAGCTTGGCCGATTCTTCATGCGCCTCTACCAATCGCTGGTCGTCCATAGTCACCGCCAGCACCGAAACCGATTTGGGCGCCGAGCAGGTGAAATCATAAAACACCCGCCGCTGGCCCTCCTTCAGTTGCCGCTGCGTCAGCCGTTCGCCGGTTTCAGGATTTTGATTTTCACAGAGCGCATGAAATTGTTCGCGGGTGACTTCGCTCTTTAATCCCAAGCGTTCCGCGCCCTCGCCGATCCACTGGCCGGGACGGATTTCGCCTGCCGCGTAGTAATCATTCTGCGACAGGTGCTCGTCGAAATAACTCTCGGCATCACCCAGATTCTTTTGCGCCACGACTGTGAACATAAGGCGTCACTTTATCAGCTTTCAAAGAGGCTTTGTGCCATTTTGAAACAATCGTAAATTTCTTTTATTCATCGTTTTGCCAATTTATCCGCGGGCGAACCGGCAAAGGCGTGCCAGACACTCAATCTGTATTTCCGCCAATTCAGTCATGCCGGGCAGTTTGCATGAATCGTTTCCCGCGCGGGTGCAGCTGATACACCGAATGCACTTGGCCAATGTTTTTCCATACGGCAACCAGTTTGGCGGAGAAGAAGCCCGCTTTTGTGCAATCTTTACACAAAATGAAAACTCACTTTTTGATTGTAAAAGCGCGTATTCCTATTGGTTTTATTGGGGATTATCGCTTTCCATCCGGCAGAACCTGAAATTTTGTTGCAGTTTTCGCATCGAAACGATGCTGCCTGGCGCTTTCACTGGCTTTCCGGCGTGCCCTGGAAACCGGCCAGACAAGTTTCTTTTTTCAAGAGGCAAAAGCGATATCCGCATTGAAAGCACCGGCAACGCTGCTATTATCGCTGTAGAACTTGTGACAACAGCTATCGCAAATACGAACATCATTGCCGGTGAAATGCCGACCTTTTCGTCATTTCCCCCGGTTTTGCGGGACGACCTGGACAAGCAGCACGAACTGGGGCAGTTCCTGACACCGTTGCCCGTTGCGGAGTTCATGGCGTCGCTTATCGAGATTCACCGGAACGAGGTGCATTTGCTCGACGCCGGGGCTGGAGCAGGCGCGTTGTCCGCCGCGCTGGTCGGGCGGTTGTGTCACGAGCCACGAAAACCAAAGCGGATTTCCATTACGACTTATGAAGTTGATGCGGCACAGATTGAATCACTGCGGGCCACGCTCGACGATTGTCGCCGCGAGTGTGAGCAAGTGGGCATTTCATTTTCGGCTACGGTCTTGAACGAGGATTTTATCGCAGCCGCCGTGCCGATGGTGCGGAATGATTTTTTCGGGTCAAAACCATCGCCTTTCAACGTTGCAATCATCAATCCGCCCTACCGAAAAATTCGCGGTGATTCTTCCACCCGGTTGTTGCTCCGGTCGGCGGACATCGAGGCCAGCAACCTTTATGTGGGCTTCGTCGCGCTCGTCATTCGATTGCTGGTCAATGGCGGTGAGTTGGTCGCCATCACGCCGCGCAGCTTTTGCAACGGTCCCTACTTCAAACCGTTTCGGGAAGACTTTCTGGAAGCGATGTCGTTGCGACGGCTCCATGTCTTCAAGTCACGTTCCGCCGCGTTCAGCAGAGACGCGGTTTTGCAGGAAAACATCATTTTTCACGCAGTCAAAGGCACAGCCAAGCCTGAGCGTATCATCATCTCGACCTGCAGCGGTGAACCCGCCAGCACGGTGACGGAGCGCGTGGTGGATTTCCGCAACATTGTTTCACCGGACGATGCAGAGCATTTCATTCACCTGCCGACGGACGACCGGCATGCCCAGGCCCGACAGGCAATGGGGCGACTCTCAACTTCGTTGTCGGCGCTGGGTGTGTCGGTTTCTACGGGACGCGTCGTGGATTTTCGGGCAAAAGAATTTCTTCGCCAGCAGCCGGGCCGCGATACCGCGCCGTTGATTTATCCCTGCCACTTCAATGGCGGGTTCGTTCATTGGCCGCGCGAAAAGGCGCGCAAACCAAATGCCATCGTGAGCAACGAGCACACGCACGATTTGCTTGTTCCTGCCGGCATTTACGTGCTGGTCAAGCGGTTTACAGCCAAAGAGGAACGGAAGCGAGTGGTGGCGTGCATCTATGACTCACACCAAATAGAAGCGCCGCTGGTCGGGTTCGAGAATCACCTTAACTATTTCCACATCGGCGGCAGCGGGTTGCCAATGGCACTCGCGAAAGGGCTGGCGCTTTTTCTGAACTCGACATTTGTGGATTTGTATTTTCGGCAATTCAACGGTCATACGCAGGTCAACGCGACTGACCTGCGAAGCTTCAATTATCCAAGTCGCGCGAAACTGGAACGTCTGGGCGAAAGCATTAACGATTTGGAAATGCCGCAAGAGCAGTTGGACGGAATCGTGGAAAGGGAATCCTTCTGATGGCAAAGGCAAAGCAATCGGAGAGGGAGAAGAAACTGAACGGCGCGACAGCAATCCTGCGTGCGCTTGGCTTCGCACCGAAACAGAGCAACGAAGGGGCGGGCTACACGCTGCTGGCGTTGCTCGATTTGAAGCCCGGCCAATCTTGGAAAGATGCCGCAGCACCATTGCGAGGCGTCACACCCATTATAGATTTTGTGGCTACGGCGTATGGTGTCCGCTATGCCCCAAACACCCGCGAAACCATCCGCGACGAGGCCGTGAAATACTTTGTAGAGGCTGGATTGCTGCTCCGTAATCCCGACGACCCGGCACGACCCACCAACAGCGGCAAGACCGTCTATCAGCTTGAAGCTCACGCGCTGGAACTGATCCGAGCATTCGACACGCTGGAATGGAGCGCAAAGTTGAAAACGTATCTGGTCACCTGCCACCGCATCCGCAAGGAATTGGAACGCGGTCGGAAACTCGCCCGCATCCCGGTGAAACTTCCGTCCGGCAAAACCGTAACCATTTCTCCCGGCGGACAAAACCCGCTCATCAAAACAGTCATCGAAGAATTCTGCCCGCGTTTTGTGGCTGGCGGGACAGTCCTCTACATTGGTGATGCCGAAAACAAGTTTCTCCATCTGGACGCCGACTACTTGCAACGGCTCGAAGTCGCGATTCCCGCGCCTGCGAAAATGCCTGACGTGGTCGTGCATGACACGCGGCGCAACTGGCTTTTGCTGATTGAGGCCGTGACCAGTGCCGGACCAGTGGATGGCAAGCGGCGGAAGGAACTGAAGAGTCTATTCTCAGGTTGCAAAGCGGGCTTGGTGTTTGTGACCGCGTTTGCGAACCGCGAATCCATGCGGAGTTTTCTTACGCAACTCTCATGGGAAACGGAAGTTTGGGTCGCCGAAGACCCAGATCATTTGATCCATTTCAACGGCGAGCGGTTTCTAGGCCCCTATCCTGACGTAATGCCCCAGCCATAGTTCACTCGAAATGGCAGACGAGAGCTTATGGATGCGCATCTGACCAACGACTACCTCGCGCGGGCACGGGAAATTATTGGCGATCGAACTGACACGGAAATTGAGTATGACAACACGGTCGTTGCGTTCATGGCAAAGGGCATGGACATCAGGAGTGCCGTTGGTGCCGCCAACAGGGACCACCCGGACGAGGCATTAAAACCTGATCCGGCTCACTGGGACGATTTGGCGGCACGATACGATTACATCAGCAAGCACAAATTGATCCTCCAGAAATTGGGAATCAAGGAATAAACCGCCAGGACAGCGCACCAAACGGAAGCGGCCAGCGGGTGTTCACAAAACCGACACACGCGCTTCATCGAATTCAAAGATGATGTCGCACGGTGCGGTTCCACTCATCTGATACAATACCCGGCGCTTGGACTGGCCGGCTTTTCTGCGGCACTCGAAAACCGGCCAGACCCATCGCCTCAAGTGAAACCTAGACGGCAGCGCAGTCATCATCCGTTTCCAAAATCTCCGCGACTCCACAGCCGCTACGTCCGCTCCGATTTCAGAAACGGACGTTCACTGCGCCCATCGTCATCCGATTTGATACGTTCACTTGAACGTGATTCTGACGGCTTTCTGAAACTTGAAAGCCTTGATTTTTGCGAGACACCATCCCCTACCAAAATCGGTAGTGAAAAACGCAACCAGAAACCAGGCAACTAAAGGCGACGAAAAGCGACAACGCATTTGTCACTTTTCGTCGCATCCACTCCTGACATTTCGTCGGCACTCGCCGCTTTTCGTCACTTGAATTTGTCGCCATTCGTCGCCCTTTGCCGCTACACGCGGCGTGATTTCATCTCACTTTAACTTTCACTTGCTCTCTACCGCCATTATTTGCCTCCGGGTTATGCTGTCCGGCGATGACCGAAACGGCACATCGAAAACGCGGCGGCAAACCGTTCCACAGCATTTTGGAACCGCACTTTGATTTCATCCGCGAGCTGCGCCAGCGGCGCAAGACGTGGCAGGAAATCGCCGAGCTGCTGCTCACTGAAAAAGGCATCCGCGTCACGTTTCACGCGCCGTATCTTTTTTACCGGCGCAAATTGAAACGCGCCGCCAAACCACATTGGGAAAATTCAACAACCGATTCCCAACCTGCCCGCCCGGACACAGCGGCCAGCCGGCCGCAGCCTCGTCCAGGACCGTTGCCGCCATCGCCCCGTTTCCAACGTCCCGACCGCTCAAAATTCAACACTGACGAATTCACATGAACACCAACATCACCAAACGCATCCATATCAATCCCCAATCCAAAGGCAGTCTCGGCAAAAGTTTCGAGGCCGAATTCAGAACCGCCTGGCTCGATTATCACAATATCGCTTGGAATGGCTCCGACCTCGATGATCGGCACCATTCCTTTGCCGACCGTCATCCCGAACAGGTGCAGTCCCATAAACTCGGCAGTGATGATGAAAGCAAATCCACGTTGCTTGGATTGTTCCGAAATGCGTCACGCAGCAACGTGCCGGTTCACATCGTTGATTGCCGGGCGCAGGCCGACGGCCTCATCGTGCAGGCGTTGGAGTCGTTGCAATTACTCGAATCACTGGCCATACAGGGCGTTCGCTTCACGTTCTTCCTGTTTCCCAGCGAGGACACCGAGAGCATGAATAACTTGCTTGACCTGTTTTATTTCGCAGGCGACCGCGTGGATTATGTCATCGTCCACAACCCGGCCAAGGTCAGAACCAACCTGTTCAAGAAATCCAACATCGAAACCGAGTTGAAAAAGTTTGGGGCAAAGGAAATCACGTTGCCGGTGGTGACTTCCATCACGTTGCTGGCTATCAAACGCGCCGAAGCCAAGGCCGGACGCAAATTGAGCTTCGCGGAAGTAGCAACGCCCGGTGCTTCTCATCTTGAACTGATTCTGGCCGGGGAAATGCAATGGGCGATGCAACAGATGTTCCGGCAATACGACCTAATTGCCGATTTGCTGGTGCCAGCGGAACAGATGCCGGACGTTGAACCACAGACCGAACCGGCGACGAAACCGGCTCGTTCCAAACAACCCATGCTCAATTTGGGCGAATGACATTATGGACTTGGATAAAGATGATTTGGCGGTGCTTACCGCCAGCATGACGAAAAATGAAGTGGATCGGGTTCACCGGTTGATACATGAATGGGGCGTCGGCCCGGAAGACAGTTTTCCAGTGCAACTGTCATTGCTGACCGGCGCACAATTGCGGGCGGCAGCCAGTATCCCGCGTGCAATCGCCGACAGCCGGAAATGGCTGGAACAACATTTGGCCCAATACCGGCAACAGACCGCCGCGCTCACCAACGATTTCGCGGGCAGGGTAAGTCGCATTTGATGGCAGCCATGTGGCATGGCATGAAAGACCCCGCCGAGGCCGCCAACTGGCTTGGCGGCTGGGCCAACAAACTCAATCGGCCTGAATTGAACAGCCTCAAATTTCGGACGGGGTTTTGCGTCATCGCGGAAAGCCTTCACCAGCAACGCTACAAATTTATTTGGGATTTGCTGTTTGAACGCCATCCCAAGGGCGCGTTCATCAAAGGCAAATGGGAGGGAACAGACCCGGCCAAGAAAACTGACATTCCGAGCATTGACCTGCTCATGGAAATGTTCAAGGCGCAGCCCACCGCGCTATTGTTGGACGAATTTCAAACCTGGTATGACGGCCTGACGGACACCAAGCAGTATCCGTGGCGCAAATGGGCGTTCAATTTCGTCCAACTCCTGTCGGAAATCGCCAACGACCATCCCGACTTGCTCGTGCTGCTCGTTTCCATTCGCGACAATCAGTCGCAGGCGTATCAGCAAATCCACCGCATCAATCCCGTCCTTGTGGATTTCCAAGGTGTGCAGGCGAAGAAAGACCGCCAGCGTTTGCTGCTCTACCGCATTTTCCAGAATCGGATGAATGTGCCTGCGGCGGATGTCGCCGGCCTCATCAAACCCCACGTCGAGGAATATGTCCGGCTCGCGGAAATCCCGCCGTCGCAGCATCAGACCCGGCAAGACGAATTTGCCGAAGCGTGGCCGTATTCGCCGGTGTTGATGCAACTGCTCGAAGACCAGGTCTTGGTCGCCACCGAGGCGCAGGAGACCCGCGACCTCATCCGCATCCTCGTTGACCTATTCAAAAACCGGGGTGACAAGTCGCCTGTCATCACCGCCGCCGATTTCGACATCACCAACGACAAGGGCAGCGTCACGTCGTTGTTGAGTTCCGTGTCCAATCAGATCCACCGGCTGCTTTTGGAAAAGGCCCGGCGCAATCTCGAAGCCGTCCGCACCGCCGTCAAAGACCCGGACAACAACGTCCCGCATGCCGCCGACATCATCAGCGCCTTGTGGTTGCGCTCGTTGAGCGTCGAGAAAATAAACGGCGCAGAGCCGGTCGAACTCCAGTGCGACATCACGCGTGGTGTGCCGGTGGATGACAACACGTTCGCCGCCGAAATGGCGTTGATTAAAGAAAATAGCTTCAACATTCACACCGTCGGCAACCGCCTCGTCTTCCGCGAGGAGGAAAATGCCGAAGGCAAACTGCTCGCCCACGCCCGCAACGACAAACTGTTCGACAAAGGCGGGCCGCACGCCGGTCTCGACGTCGAGCGTCTCGCGTCCGAACTGCGCTACGTCATCGGCGGTTCGGAAGAAGTCTCGCGCAATTTCCGCGTCGTCGTGCTCCGCAAGCTCTGGCAGACCGACCCGTGGTCCGAGCTTCCCGAAAACGAGCGCCCCGACCGCTGGGATGGTCGCCTTCCGCTCATCGTCCTGCCCGAATACCCGGACAATGTTGAAGCCGTGCTGGGTGGCTGGCTCAAACAACATCTGTCGCAGCGGCGCAACACGCTCCGTTTTTTGCTCCCGAAAAAGACGGCAGGCATCCTCTATATTGACCGCGACCTGACCATTTACGCCCGCGCCGTCCATCTTGCCGAGCAATGGAAAGCCACCGACAACGCGTATGCCCCGCTTTTCGAGACGTATCAGAAATCGCACCTTCGTCCCAAGTTGCGCGAGTTGTTCGACACCTTCGCCATCCTCGACATCTGGAGTTTTGCCCAGCCCGACCAGTGCCGTTTCCTGATCGAGAAACACGGCGCGTCCGGCGACAAGATTCCCAAGGCCATCCACGAGAAAATCGAGAAGGAGTTGTTCATCGCCGAAGATTTTGAAGCAGCGGCGCTCGCTCATGCCGCGACCAGCTCGTCGCTCGCCAAATTCATCGCCGAGTTGCAAGAACCCGCCATCAGCGGCAAACACTGCATCCCGTGGCTTGGCGAAGTCGCCGCCAAGGAAAAAGTTCTTCGTCTTTGCGCCGCCGGGAAATTGGCCATCAATGTGCGCAGCCTGGAAATGTTGCAGGCGCAGCCCGGCGAATCCGAAGACGCGGCCTGGATGCGCATGAAAGGCAAACTCGGCTCTGGCAAGGAGCTTGAGCAGACCGTCCTGCTGATACCAGGCGCGTCCAACCAAAGCGCGGGCGCAGTGCCACCGCCAGTCACACCGGGCAGCACCGCGACCCCGCCACCCTTCGCGCTGACAGGCGGAGTGGCGTCGAATCCTTTCACGCCACCGCCCACTGCGCCGACCGGCCCAACCTTAAAACCCTTCGGCACGCCGCCGAAGTCGCCGGTGAATCTGCTCGGTGAAGTCGAGAAATGGGGCATCAATCCCGCCGCCACCGTTTCCAACGTCAATCTCAACGTCGCGCAGATGACCGGCGCGCAACTCAATGAGTTGCTCAAAAAACTGCCGGACGGCGTGACCTACTCGCTCAATCTCGACAAGGAAACGCAATGACCGGACGCGACTCCAAGCTGGACGCCGTGCTCACCGCCGCCCCGGCGGAGGCGTGGTCGGCCATCTTCACCAAACTTTGGGAAATCTTTTCCGCGCCGCTCACCGCCCAGCACGTTGAGCGCGAGGTGATGGATCGCGAGCGCAAAATCGGCGAATTGGAACTGCTCCTGTCCGGCTCGGCTTGGGAACTGTGGCGGGACTATGAAAATTCCGTCCCGCGCACCGCGCAATCACTCATTGATTTTTGGAACAAAACCGCCGGTGGCAAGGCGGTTCTGATTCTCGACGCCCTGTCCCTTCGCGAAGTTCCGTGGTTGTTGTCGGAAGCGCAGCGGCGCGGCTACCAGATTCATCAGGCCGGGCCACGCGGCGCGGAACTGCCCAGCGACACCACCCCGTTCGCCAAGGCCCTCGGTTTCGGCCAGCGGTCGTCATTGGAAAACAACGATGCCGGGCTGGCTCATCACCTCACCGGCGCTCGCACCGAAACGCTCGGCGCGGAATGGAGTTCCTGTCTGGACTGGATGGCTTCCGCCCCGGCGATTGCCCTGTGGCATCACTGGCCCGACGACCGCGTTCACAAATTGGCCGAACCAGGCGACGGCTTCCAACAACTCTGCCGCGAAGCCGCACAGCAACTCACGTCCGATGCGTTTTGGAAATTGATTGAGCGCATGACCCAGGGTCGGCGGCTCGTCATCACCAGCGACCACGGCTACGCCGCGTCCGGCCTGTTCGACGACGTGCGAGACCGCGATCAGGTCGCTTGGCTCAAATCCAATTTTGGCAGCAGCCGGTTCGCGAATGGCGCGGGCACGACGCATCACTGGACGCCGCCCGTCTCCCTCTGCCTGACCACCGCCCACGGCGAAAAGCAATTCGCGCTCGGTCGTCGCAAATGGCGAAGTGCGGGCGGCTATCCCGCTCTCGCTCACGGCGGATTGTCGTTGCTCGAAGTAGCCGTGCCGTTCATCGAAATCTCCGCAACCAAAGGATGACCATGAAAAAAATTGTCGCCTACCAAATTATTCTGCTGCTCGCCATCATTGCAGCGGCCTGTGCGATAATGAAAGGGTTGCTTCCCGCTTGGTTGGAGTCGGTTCATGTCCCCATCACTTGCGCGCTGGCGGGCGGTGTTGGCGGCATCACCTACTGTCTGCGCGGCGTTTATCTCAATGCCTGTGTCCGCAAGCAATGGGATGAGACATGGCTGCCGTGGTATTACATCCGCCCCATCGTCAGTGTGATTTGCGGCGCGGTGAGTTTTCTATTTCTAAAAGCGGGACTCCTCGTCCTCGACGCCACGGAAAAGACGGATTCAAGTCTTTTGGGATTCTATGCGCTCGCCTTCATCGCCGGGTTGAACGTGGACAAGTTTGTTGCAAAGCTGGAGGACATCGCGCACGCAACGTGGGGCATTGAAAAATCTCGCACCAGTAAGGACGACGGTAAAGACAAGGAAAAGTGATATGCCACGCATCCACTTTCTAAACGTCGGCAAAGGTGATTGCCACATTATTGAACATTTCAGCGGTCGCGTGACCATGATTGATATATGTGGAGGCAACACCCAGGAAGAAATGTTGAATGCTTCCTCCATCTTTCGGACATTGCTTGAGGACGTTACTCCAAAGACGACACTTGCGGGTGATTATGGAATGCGAAACAGTCCGACGAATCCGCTGACCTATTTGAAGAATAACGGAATCAAAAGCCCTTTCCGTTTTATTTTGAGCCACCCCGATATGGATCATCTGGACGGTTTTGAGGCGCTTTGCAATCAGGTCGGCATAGCAAATTTTTGGGATAACGGGTTACGAAAAGAAAAACCCGGTTTCGAGGGCGGTCCATACAGTGAAACAGATTGGGATGCTTACGAAAAAGTCAGGGACAAAAAGCGTGAAGGCGTGACCGTGGTGACGCCGATTGCTGGCGCAAAATTTTCTTTCGCCAATGCTGGCGACCCGGAAAATCGCGGCGATTGTCTGCAAATCGTCGCGCCTGACGCAAATTTGGTAAAAGCTGCCAATGAGTCGGAAGACCACAATGATGGATCGTATGTGATCGTCTATCATTCTGCGGGCGGTAAAATCGTTTTTCCCGGCGACGCGCACGATGGCACTTGGGAATACGTCCTGAAACATCACTCATCGCTGGTTGCCAACTGCGCCGTCCTGATTGCGCCCCATCATGGACGTGACTCCGACCGCTCGTATGATTTTCTCGACACCCTGAAGCCGGGACTCACGTTATTTGGTTACGCCGAATCCGAACACCTGGGCTATGAGGCTTATACCCAGCGCGACCTGCTAAAGATAACCAACAACCAAGCCGGCAATGTTGTGATGGAGGCTAAAACAGCCGGCATTGATATTTTTGTGGAGAATCGGAAATTTGCCGAAACTTTCAAGGCTTTCAATGCCAACAGCACTTGCTGCGGCAGTTACTACATCGGCACAATTTCCAATCCTGATAAAACCTGAACCATGCCCTCACGCACCAAAGGTAAATCCAAAAAAGAATTGCTCGCCGAGCAAATCGCCTCTGCCGTCGGCGCGGGGCGCGAGGTTGCCGTTGAGACGGTGGATTTCTCTGATCCCAACCGGCCCAAGACGTGCCTGGAAGTGGATTTTCCTATCATCCCGATCAACCAGATTGCCGCTATTGAAGGCAACGCGGGCAAGCCGATTTATCAGATGTCGAAGTGGTGGGCGCGGCGGCGGTCGAGTGTATTTCGCTCCATGCTGCTCGCGGCGGCGATGAAAGCGCCGGAGGATGAGAGCAAAGCTGCCAAAGCCGTGTGGGATGTTTATTACGCGAACCACCAGAAACGCGGCACGCTCCGCCATCTCAAAGTCGCCGAGCCGTTCATGGGCGGCGGCACGACCATCGTAGAAGGCTCGCGCCTGGGGATGCAGATGTTCGGATGCGACCTGAATCCCGTCGCATGGTTCATTGTGAAGAATGAAATGGCGAACGTGGACATCGCGGAGGTGAAACGCCTGCTCGCTGACATCGAGGCCGAGGTGAAGCCGCTCATCATGCCCTATTACGCCTGCGACGGCCCGGACGGTGAGAAGGGTAGATGGTTTCGGCGTGTTGGCACGAAAGAGCGCACCAAGAATCTCGTTCAACACGATCTCGGCGAGGCTCACCAGCACACATCAGAAACTGAGGACGAATGGGAGGAACTGTCAGCCAGCTTCGACATTTTCACCGTGCCGTGGCAGGAGCGGAAAAATTACCGCTGCGATGGCCCGGAAATCATTTACACCTTCTGGGATAAGCATGGTCCGTGTCAGCGAGCTGGGTGCGGCCATCTCACTCCCATCATTTCTTCCCCTGTCGTAGCAATCAAAACCCTTACGGTGGATTCGTGGACATGGGAATGTCTCGGTTGTAAAAAAGCATTCGATGTGGAGCGTCATCCGGCACGAATGTCGCCCGATTCTCCGTTGTTCGTCGCGCAGGATGAAAAACCATTTGCTGTGATGGACAATGAAGGCCACTTCAAATGCCCGCACTGTGGAAAGACCCGACAGGATGCTAAGGCATACAATGACAAAGAATCGCCAGAGTTTGGTAAAGCTAAAAATAAAAAGATCGAGCTGTCGTTGCTCATTCATCCGCAATGGCTCGAAGGCTGTCAGAAAGCCGACGACCAAGGCCGAGAATATGGTGGCAGCGCGACCGATTCCGTCGAGGCGACCATCCGTTGGAACAACGCCCGTGCTGCCAAGCTACGTTTGCTTGAAGTTCGCGGCAAGTTGCCCGAAAAAGTCACCTGCCCAGAGACGAACGTGACCTTTTTCACAGATGGTCGCGGCGGCACAGTGCCAAAAAAGTCAACTTTCGCGTGCGCAATGGACGGATCACCTAACGACGTGCTTTCCGCCATTAACGCAAGCGGTAAGACTGGCCCAATAGCGCCCTACATGATTCAAGCTCACAGTCGGCTTCGTGAGAGCAAGAGCCTTCCTTATGGCGGTCGTTTTTTTACCACAGCAATATCGCCTGCCAGGCTTAACCACGCCCATAAGGAGTGGAACGATAGGCAAAACGGCGATTTATCAGAATTTTGGCCGCGAGAAGAAGTAATGGCCGGACTCGAAACGACTGTCCGAACACCACTCCACAAATACCAATACCTTCGGTGGGTTGATTTCTTTTCACCACTGCAACTACTCGTTCAGTCACAATTTCTCAAAGCCATAAAAACATGCACCTACGCATCAGACACAACCAAAGATTTTGTGCTCGGCGCGTTCCAACAGTATCTCCGAAATAACAACCTTTTCTGTATATGGAATATCACCGCGGACAAGCTTGAGCCATTCCTCAGCAAGAACAATATGCAGCCTCCGACGAGGCCGGTAGAGAACTGCGCGTTCCATCGCTTTGGTCGCGGCAATTGGTTGTCTTGTATTGAAGGTATTATCGAGGGCTTGGAATGGAAGGAGAACCCTTGGGAGCTTACCAAGAAAGCCGACGCTCCGACTTCGGACGGGAAATCAGATGGGGCGAAAAGCGAACGAGTTGTAACTGGAGACACACCACTTGCCACCGCAGTTCTGACCTGCACAACTGCAACGGACCTACATCATCTTGATGCGGGTTCGATAGATCTAATGATCACCGACCCGCCTTTCGGCGACATTATGCAGTATGCAGAACTATCAACTTTCTTTTATGTTTGGCTACGCCGCTACTTCGGCGAAAAACATCCAGATTTGTTTCGTGCGCCAACTCCTCCTTTATTGTTGGAGGCTGTGGAAAACTCGCAACGGCATGGCAAAGATGCTGGCAACTTCTACAAGCGCGCATTAACCGAAAGCTGGAAGGAAGCTCATCGTGTTCTAAAGCAATCAGGAATTCTCGCTTTTACATTTCATCACGACAAAGATAAACCGTGGATTGCAGTCTTGGAGAGTCTCTTTGATGCGGGATTTTATCTTGAGGCAACATATCCAATCCGCTCGGACGAAACAAAAGGCGAAGGGGGAACCCCTGGAACATTTGGCGCGCAGAAAGTCGAATACGATGTTATCCACGTCTGTAGAAAAAGAATTTTCGAGCCGGAGTCCATCAGTTGGGCACGTTTGCGTCGTCAAATTACGGACGACGTGCGCCGCATCAAGAATCTACTTTCTCAGCATCAGAAGGAAGGTTTGCCTGCTGCCGATTTAGATGTTATTAAGCGCGGCAAAGCTCTCGAATATTTCTCTCGTCACTACGGGAAGGTTTTCATCGAGAAAGACCGCCCTTTCACTATTCACGATGCTTTGCCGGCGATAAAACTCATGGTGGATGAAGATGGCGATGCCGCCGGAGGTATTGAAGCGCCTCCTTCAACCGCTGAGCCTTATACACGCCAGTTCTTCCGCATCTTCTACGAGACGACGGATGTGCCCCGCGACCAGATGCAGAAATTTTTGCGCGGCACAGGCATCGCGCCCAGCGACTTTGAGGATCGCGGCTGGTGTTCCGAGAAAAATAAGACCTTCACCTTCACCCCGCCCGTCGAACTCGCGCTGGCGTGGAAAGGCGCATCGCGCAAAGGCATGGCGCGAGATTTCGACCAGTCCATGTTCCTCGTCGGCGCGTGTGTTGACGGCAGCGGCATCCGGGTCGAAGACACCTTGAACAGTCCCAACTTCGCGCCACACCCGGCCACCGGCGACTTGGTTGACTGGCTCGCACGTCATGGCGGCTCGCAGGAAATCAAACACGGCGCGCAGCGCGCCCGCACCATCTACCGCGACTGGCTGTCGAAGAACAAACGCAAGGTGGAAGAGCAGATGAAGCTGTTCGATCTTGAGGGATGAGGTATGGGAAAGAAACGAACATTTTGGCATATTCACGATTCACTTGATGCCGATACGCTCCGTGCTGAAATTGCCGGTTCCGGAGTCTTCAGCAAAGTAAACCTTGCTGCTTTACCCAAATCAATTCAACAGCAAATGACAGGTCTCACGGAATGTTATGTGAGTCAGTCAATAGACCAACCGTCTTTGCGTGATGGTTTGGTTTATGGCGGCAAGCTGATTGCCGCACGCTACGTCATCGAAAATGGGCAGAATACCGGCAAGGGTTATGCCTACGCGTATGCAATTTCTAGCAGCAATCAGGTGCTTGTTGTTGAGCTAGAAAAAGACTCACAATATCACCATTGGCTTTCAGGTTCGCCAGCTCCCGTGGTTGAAATAGCAGACAGGTCGAAATTACCCGCTAAAGTCTATGACCCCAAATCTTAACGACAATACCTGGATCACTTGCGGCACATCGCTGCTTTGGGATGCCGCCGCGCTCAAAACCATTTGCCCATTCGATGCCGTTCGTAGTTTGCGTGAACTTCTCCGCCTGCACCAAGCCGGTTGGCCTGACGGCCAGCTTCAACTTGTTAAGGGTCGCACGCTCGTCATCGCTGGCCTCGAAGCCGCGATGGATACTTTGCACCCGGATACCGCCGTTGAGTGGTTGGAACAAACGGTTTTCCCTGCCATCAGCGACTTCCAGCGCGATGTTGCCGACGGTGGCCGCGAAGCCGCGTTGATTTTCTGGCTCGCCGACCCGAAGCGCGTTTTCCACAAGGCGTCAGAGGACACCTACCACTGGCACTGCGCGGGCGAGCACAGTAAAAAATCCATCCCGATTGGCCGCTGTCTCTGGAATGGCGCGGAAGGCAGCGCCCGCCGCATCATCACCAAGGCAGCGGATAAAACCGAAATATGGTCGGGCCTGTTCCATCCGCGCATTTCGTGAACGTGACCACCGCCAATTTGAAACCGGGCATCCGCGTTCGCCATGCCGATCTCGGCGAAGGCGTTGTCATCGCCCCGCCGGCGGACGGTTTCATCAAAGTCTTTTTCCCCGTTGGCGAACGGCAAGTGCCTGTCGCCAGCCTGGCTTCGGCTCTTGGCCGCTCGGAAGTCATCGTCGCCAATGCCAAGGGCGACGCCAAGCGGGCGCTCCGGGCGTGGCTCTGCTATCAGGCGCACGCGCTGCCGTTGATGGATAACGTCAGTGCCCTTTCATCCGCCAAGATTGATTTGCTCCCGCACCAGGTCGTGCTGACGCACCGCGTCGCCACGGCTTCACCGCGCCGTTTTCTCATCGCGGATGAAGTCGGCCTCGGCAAAACCATCGAAGCCGCGCTCATCCTGCGGGAGCTAGTAAGTCGGGGTGAACTCAAACGCGCCCTGATGGTTGTCCCCGCCGGGTTGGTGAACAACTGGCATCGCGAATTGAACGAGGTTTTCCACCTGAATTTTGAGGTGTTCGGCAGCGAGGGCGACGTGACCGACCGCAAATCGAATGCGTTCGAGAAACATAATCTGCTCATTGCCAGCATTGACACCTTGAAGCTCCGCGCCCGCGTCGCACGGTTGAAGGCCGCGCCGCCGTGGGATTTGGTCGTGTTCGACGAGGCCCACCATCTGACGGCCTACCGGCAGAACGGCAAGCTGGTGAAAACGCAGAATTTTCGGCTGGCGGAAGTATTGAAGGAACATACCCGCGACTTGGTGTTGCTGTCGGCCACGCCACATCAGGGCGACCATTTCCGTTTCTGGATGTTGGTGCAAATGCTCGACCCCACGCTGTTCAACTCGCCGCATGAAATGGTCGAGCATCGGCATCGCCTGAATGCCGTCGTTTTCCGGCGCACCAAGGCCGACGCCTGCAAACCGGACGGTTCGACACTGTTCGCCCGGCGGCAGGTGCATACCGAGGCATTCACGATGGCCGATACCGAGAAGGCATTTTACGCCGCGCTGGTGATGTATTTGCAAGACGGCTTCGCGCTCGCGAAGCGCCAGGGGAAGAAAGGCCAGGGACTCGCGTTCGTGATGACCATCTTCCAGAAGATTGCTGCCTCCAGCTTCGCCGCCGTCCAGCGGACGTTGCGTCGCCGACTCATTGCGCTAACGATTCAGGAATCGTTGATGCACGACCAAAAGCTGGACATTGACCAACGCAACGCCGCGCTCGACGAGGCGCGGACGCTCATCCGTGAATTGCACGGCATTGCCGAGGGTCGTCTGGAAAATGCGCAGGTGGACCAGTTGCTCGCCGATTACCGCTACAAGATTTTGAAGTTGCAGCGCGAGGAGGAGGAAGCGCTTGGCGCAGGCGCGGATGAATTCGGTTCAGAGACCGGCGCGGCGGATGCCGAGGACGCCGCCGTCAGCAGCGTGGCAGTGGCGTTGCCGGAGGAACGGCGGCGCATCAAGGAACTGCTCGCCACCTATCCGGCGCAGCGCGAAACCAAGGTGGAAAAACTCATCGGCGCGCTGGGCGTGTTGTGGCGTCAGAATGCGGCGAATCACGATCGGTGCGTGGCGTCCGGCTGACATCGGCGCGATGCAGGTTGTGTCCGGTCCAGTTGGTCGCGAACGGGTTCATTTTGAAGCCCCGGCGGCGGATCGGCTTCAGCATGAGGTGTCGGTCTTTCTTGACTGGTTTGGTGCGGCGAATGGAATTGACCCGGTGCTCAAGGCCGGTATTGCCCATTTCTGGTTCGTGACCATCCACCCGTTTGAGGATGGCAACGGACGCATAAGCCGGGCGATAGCCGACATGGCGCTGGCGCGGGCTGAAGGCACGATTGAACGATTTTACAGTATGTCCGCGCAGATCGAAGCCGAGAAAAAGCAGTATTACCTGAACCTGGAGCAAAGCCAGAAGGGCGGAACGAATATTACTTCGTGGTTGGAATGGTTCTTGGGTTGCCTTGGACGTGCCGTTGCAGGAGCAGAAGATGGTCTGGCGAGCGTTCTGCGAAAAGCAAAAATCTGGGAACTAATCAACAGCCAGTCGCCGGTAAATGAAAGACAGCGCAAGGTGATCAACCGGCTGCTGGATGGTTTTGAAGGAAAACTCTCCACGTCAAAATATGCCAAACTCGCCCAATGTTCCGGTGACACGGCCTTGAGGGATATTAAAATTTTGCTCGACCGGGGCATTCTAATCCAAGACGCGGGCGGAGGTCGGAATACGAGTTACCATTTGGTTGAGCCGTAAGATCAGCCCAACCCGCCCAGCCAGGATTAAATCACTCCCGACGATGCGCGCGAATATTTCAGGACGCAAAGACATATCCGAGACTTACTCAACGGACGATTTTTATTATTTGAGGAAATTGGAGCGTTATCAAAACGATCCACAGCACTGGCCTTGTCCGTTCCCGCCGGAGAAACATTCAGACCGCCCCTGACACGTGTTGGTTCAGCCGCAATAAACCAAACAACACCTCCGGTTTAAGGCAAGTTTTCTCCCCACAAATTCAAGACCATCTCACGCTGAAGTGTGAATGGACACTTGGCCGCCTATATTCCGCGTCAACCCGGCCTCCGTTTCGCTTGTGTGCTCGTTCCGTCGCGCTGAAAGGCACCCGCCACCGTGCCAGACTTTCAGCCAACTGGCTTGACGCCGTAAGCCGAAAGACTGGCTTGCCCCAAGACACCCCACGCGATCGAACTGCGCCACCGCTGCACTCCGCCCAAGTTGCCGCTCCATTCCGGCAGCCAAGTTTCGTCACTCCGCAGAATTGAATGGTGCGACCAAGGCGCCGTTGAATTCTCCGCTAAAGGAGCGGCGAGTCCAGTCGTCAGCCAGTAGGTCTTCACCAGTTTGATGATTTCCTTCATCGCCGAAAATGGAGGCTAGACATCGGCTTTCGGCAGATTGGCTTCCAGCGTCGCAATGTTATTCCAATCAACAGCGCCAGCAGGGAGAGGTTTATTGAAGTCGAGTAAAGCATCAAGTAAAGCCGCAACTTTCGTTCGCGCATCCTCGTTCGTTTTGAGGTGTTCCCAAGCTGTTGCGGGTTTATCAGATTTAACGTTGAAACCGAAATAAGCCGGTTCAAAACTTGTCATTGAAGCAACCAAGCGAACTCGCTTCGTCGGCAGAGCATCGGAAACTTGGGAAAGTATGTTGCTGTTCTGCGTCCATGCAGGGTTGACAATGGGTTTTCCGTCTCGCATTGCCTGCGGCGTATCGCTGTCGTGAAGAATAGCATACGGCACTCCAAACTGATTCAGAATCTTGGAGAGTGAACAAATCGTGGCTTTCCCACGCGCCCGCACGATATGAACATCTTTGTAGGTATCTGGATTCTGCTGGGCGATGTAAGTGAAAGCGGTATATTCGGTATCACCTTCAACAAGAATTGTTCTCCCTCCAAAAAAGAACTCGGCCACATAGGGGTCGCAAAGATTCAGCATCTTAAGGCGTTCTTTGTCGTCGCCACCACGCCCTCTACTTTTTTGTTGTTGCAATCTATCTCTTGCTGGCTTTGTTGGCGTGGGTATTGAGTGGTGCATTGCGACGTAAAGGTGGGAAATCCGCGCTTCATGTCCGGCCCGGCCTGTTCATCCGTCTGTCGGGACCACCACCACCGCCCTCGGACACATTCAACCCGTTTCCGCCGCCGCACCATTCGGCGCATTGCGATCACGATGATGATTATTGGGAATGACCCCTGGCGATGCAGATTGCGCGGCGTGATTCTTAAAAGCGATTTCCACGGCACAAGCGGGCGCGGTCACAGGTGGAGGCGCGGAGCGCACGACCTTGACGGCGACCGCGCGCCGGATAATGGAAGCGCAAGGCACGCTGCTGATTCAGGAATGACGGTCATGGGAATTGTTACCATTGGTTGCGGATACGGAACCTTTGAGCGTCCGGCTTTTTGCGGCGCGCTCGTTCTTGTCCTTGACCTTTAACCGGATGAGTTCGGTTGCCTTGTTCATCCATCTGGCGTCACCTTTCTTTTGCTCAATCTCGGCCGTCAGAAAAAACTTCACGGCTCCTGGCGGTGGATTGCCCAGCGGCTTGAGCTGGCCGGCAGTGACCAGAATGGGAACGGGGACAGTGAACGTCATTCTCACAACGGCCAGCCTGCCAGACTTCAGGGCGAAAATTGTGCAATCATTGCACAAAATGACTCTCCCTCCCTCACCAACCACCAATTTATCTTCACAACCAAAATTCATGGCTGTCCAGACTGGCAGAATTCAGAACGGTCGAGTTGCAGCTACGGCAAGAAATGAAAATGGTTTCGGTCTTTTTGCACCAAAACACCCCGCCTGCTATTCGCGCGACAGTTGAAGCGGAGTGTAGCACTTACATTGGCGCGATTGGCGGGAGATGTTTAAGGGGATTGCCAATCGTGTTTGAGCGGGGCAACTTTTTCGCACTTCTGCTGTAACAAGCACCTAGTTTCGGGTAATTCTCATATGAATACGGTATTCCCATGAGCAGCCTGACTTCATCCAGCGAAGCACCCCGGATTTTTCCGCACACGCGATGGTCGCTGGTATTAGCGGCCACACGGAAGAATGCGCCGGAATCGGCGGCGGCATTGGAAGCCATCTGTTGTGCCTATTGGTATCCACTTTACGCCTATGTCCGGCGTTGCGGCCAGTCGCCTCACGACGCACAAGACCTCACGCAGGAATTCTTCTGCCGTCTGCTCGAAAAACGCTGGCTCGATTCCGCCGACCGCGAAAAGGGCAAGCTTCGGATGTTTCTTATTGGTGCGTTGAAACATTTTATGAGCAATGAATGGCGTCGGGCATCCACACAACGGCGCGGTGGCGGGCAGGTCCCGGTGCAGTTGGACACTTCAATTGCTGAAAAGAGCCTGATCCACAGCGGCACGTCTGCCGAGGTCAAGGAAATCGGTCGGCGCAAAGACATCCCCCGGTGCTCCAGATTGGATGCGATCCAGAATCGCGGCATCAATAGAATCGGCGTGCTTCTTCATATCTTAGTCAGAAAATATACTATGTTATTCTGACGAAATAAAGACCTGTTTCTCTGTTTCAAGTCCTACCTGCCGTTGGCCGGCAAATTCTCTCACAGGCTGTGAGATATTGAAGAAGGTCAGCGGGACTGCATGTTGCGGAAAATCCCCCAATTAACCAGACATGCAGACTCCGAGCGTGATTCCTAAGCGCCAATCCGTGGCGTAGCGAACGCGGTCAATGGTCAGGCCAAGCGCGCTGGCGAGTTCTTGTAATGATTGTTTTTTGAGCAGGTTACGGCCGGAATCAACTTGCGGGGTGACTTGCGGGGTGACTGCCGGGTTGGGTCTCCATAGCCTCTGGACAAACTGTCCACCTTCCTGGCGGAACTCAGGTGCGGGCAAGCCAGCCTGTTTGCCCCGGGCGATCATGTCGAGGATACCGCTGCCGGCTTGGGTAAATCGTCCAACAAATTCAAAGCAACGCTCGGTGAATTCGTCGAATGATCCGTTTTTCACTTTTATGCCAAAGCTCGTGCTCCCAAATCCGCAACACGCGCAAGCCTTGCTCACACATGACAGTTCACAGGATCCTGTTCAATAAACGCCTGCGCCGAGTTGTTCTATGTAAAAATACTCAGGCCGTTGAGTAAATTGTATGGCGGCAAGTTCGGATGTCGGATGATTATGATCTGGCAGCTTGAATAAGTCAGCACCTGGTCTGGTTCAACTGTCCGGTTTCAACTTCTGCGTCATCTCGCGTGCGTGCTACCCCCCAGCCGGAAACATCACCTTTGCCTTGACTTATTCAGGTGGCGTGATAAAATCAATTCATAATTGGGATTAGACAACGAAAACGCGCATTAAAAATCTGTTCCTCCTGCCGGCGTTGATGGCCGGTTTCGGCTTGTTGCCAGCTGGCCGCGTGACGGCGCAGACCTTCACGAACCTGTATAGTTTCACGGCAACGGGTGGAGCCTATAGCAACAGCGACGGAGCTTATCCGAGTGCCGGATTGATTTTATCGGGCAACACCCTGTATGGGACGACACAGCTTGGCGGCACGAATGGCGAGGGCACGGTTTTCGCCGTCCACACCGATGGCACGGGTTTTACGACCCTGCATAGTTTCAAGGCACTCATCAATTCCACCAACAGCGACGGGGCGAATCCGCAGGCCGGATTGTTTCTATCGGGCGACCAACTGTTTGGAACGACGGAGAATGGCGGCACGAATGGCAATGGCACGGTGTTCGTCCTCAACACCGACGGCCTGTATTTTACGAACCTGCATAATTTCACGGCACTTTCTGCTCCTTTTGGTGGAACCAATAGCGATGGGGCTAATCCGGCTGCCGGATTGATTTTATCGGCCCTCTTCACTCTTTGTGGGACAGCACAGCATGGCGGCACGAATGGCAATGGCACGGTGTTCGCCGTCAACCCCGACGGCACGGGCTTTACGGTCCTGCATACTTTCACGGCAACCAAATCTGGCACCAACAGCGACGGAGCCACTCCGCTGGGCGGATTGATTGCATCGGCCAACGACACCCTGTATGGGACTGCGAATGGTGGCGGCACCCATGACAATGGCACGGTGTTCGCCCTCAACCCCGACGGCACGGGCTTTACGAACCTGTATAGTTTCACAGCTTTTTCTCCAGTTTATTTTAACAACTACGACGGAGAAAATCCGTATGGCGGATTGGTTTTATCGGGCGGCACGCTTTATGGGACGACCCATTCTGGCGGCACCAACAACGCCGGAACGGTATTCGCCGTCGCCACCAATGGCACGGGCTTTACGGTCCTGCATGGTTTCACCGGGGGCAGCGACGGGGCCAATCCGTATGCCGGATTGGTTTTATCGGGCAGCACCCTGTTCGGGACGGCGGGTAATGGCGGCAATTCGTATGATGGCACGGTGTTCGCCGTCAACACCAATGGCACGGGTTTTACGACTCCGCATACTTTCACAAATAGTCCAGACGGATTTTCTCCGCACGCCGGTTTGATTTCATCGGGCAACACCCTGTATGGGACGGCGAATGGGGGCACCAATGGCACTGGCCTGGTGTTCAGTCTTACGTTGCCGACGCCACGACTGGCCATCACTTTTTCCGGAAGCGGTGTCGTGATGGTCTGGCCGACCAATCTCCTCAATTTCACCCTGCAATCCACCACGAACCTCGATCCGGTCTGGAGTCCCGTTCCCCTGTCACCGGTCATCATCAACGGGCAGAATGTGGTCACCAACCCCATCTCCGGGGCGCCGCAGCAGTTTTTCCGGTTAAGCCTGTAATGGTCCAAAGGTGTTGGTTATGGTGTGAAAGTGAAGGGGTAACGACTTTGGTTCAGTATCGCCTGGAGCATTAAGCGTATGATGTCAATGCGTGGCCCTTCAGCCGGATACGATTGAATTAGGGCGTGTAGTTCAAGCCATGCTTGAACAACGCTGCCGAAATCAAACACACCGCGAACTCCACCGGTGAAAGACGTGGCAGGCAAGACACTGGTATGACTGCATAAAAGGCGGCAAAATCTTGAATTTTTCTTTTGCTGGGCAGTCCAAGGGTGGAATTGTTGCGTTTTCACAATGAAGCGAACTTCGCTACAATGTGCAAACGAAATAATGGAGCGGATTACGCTACGATGTGAAAGCCAAATCCTGATCTGAATCCTCTATCGGCTATTTATTGTGCGTGGTAGGCGCACAATAAATAGCATTACGTTGCGCTGCCGACAGGACTTGCACCAGACTGGCATAACACTCGGCAATGAGCGGAGCCATGACGACCAACGCGGCCACCGCCGCGAGGCCAAAGGTCTTGAACTTGACCACGCGGTCAAGCCGGCCAATTTAAGCAAGTTGGCATTCTCCAGTCGCCCGCAACATTTCAAAGGTGTGATTATTGCTGCTGCTCGTGCTGCTCATGTTGAGTGCGCGACCGCATAGGTTTCCTTAACACGGCGAGGACACCCGCCGGCAACACCGCTTGAACTCCGTTGCCCGGTGCGCTTCCCTGATCTGGCCGAATTTGGGAAAAAGTCGTCCCGATTGCGGCAACGTTTTCAATAATTCCGCCAGTTCGCTGTCGAAGCGAACCAGCGAGACGGTTTTGGTTTTTTTACGGAAGAAGCCCACAATGCGATCCTTCCAATCCACATCCTCGGCGGTGAGATTGGCGACGTCGGATTGGGCCGCGCCCAAATGCCAGCATAGTTCGTAAAAGGCGCGGCGTTCGCCATTCGTTTCCGCTGCAATGATTTTCTGGTGTTCTTCGCCGGTGACACCGCGCTTCTCGCCATATTCGATTTTAGGCCAGTGCCGTTTTGCCAGCACCGGCCACGGCAGCCAATTCATGTCCAGAGTGAAATTATGCAGCTTCCGAAGGAAGGCATTGGTCGAAACCGTTCCCTCGTGCAACACCTTCAAAAAATGTTCCGACCGTGTTTCCAAAATGGGCAGATTGCGGATTAAATCAAACGCATGGTCTTTGATGGCCCGCTCCCAGCGGACGCGGGTGGCGTCGCGCTTGGTCCGAACGATTTCATTCATGGCCGTCTGCCAGGTGCGCTTGACGATTTCCGGGTCGCTGGCCGCCAGATAGGTGCGGGCGATTTGCAGGTTGAAAACGGGCTGCTGGTGCGCCTCGTTCTTGGCGTGAAGCAGGCGACGCCCGGTCGCCTTGTCTTTGGTGTGCAGGGTCTCCTGCTTGCCGGTCTGGCCGTCGTGCGACCAAAAATAATTGCCCCGGCGGAACATGCGGAATCTTTGTTTCATACGCTTTTACCTTTCAGTTGTAAGCGTAAGCCCGAAGACTTCCTGAGCGTTAATGAGCAGTGAGTGTCCTGTGGCGGCACAGTGGATTCACTTTGACCGGCCTGTGAAACCTGCTGACATTTCTGCTGACATTCCGCACTTTCAACCCGCAAGTGCCTTGACTAACAACACTTTAAGGTTGGAGGCGAGGGTCGGAATCGGCCATATTTTCCCGCCGTTGCACCTCAAATATGCCTGATTTCATTTGGCATTCAAGCAAAATCGGTTTTATCCGAACGTATCGTTTTTAATCCGTTTGGTGTCCGTTTTGGTGTCCGTTTGACGATCTTATACTGGTTGGCCATCTCGCGGTGGCCGCTAGCTGTTTTGCACAATGGGCTAAATTATTCTTGAAGGTTTTTTGCGGACGCGATTGACATTTTGAATGCGTCCAACCCCAATGCGCATAACGGATTTATCCGGAGTCTTAAGAAATGGCAATCGTTTGGCAGGTAAACACCCGAGCAACGCTGGTATACGCCAAGGACGGTCTTGAGGGTAATTCGTTGGGCCGCCTGGGGTCCCATTCTCCAGAGGATGATGAGTGGCATTTTGTGGTCGTAAGCTTCTATTACTGAACTTATTGCGCTATATGCTTTGCTGTTTGACTATATGAACGGCGTTTGTATAATCAATGTTAGGCGTCATTCAGCATCACCAATTATGAAGCGTATTTTTATCTGTGGCGTCGTTCTGAGCGTCCTTAGTGCGACGGCCCAGGCTAGTTCGGCCATCTATACATTATCTGGCACAGGCACTGGTAGTCTTGACGCAATCCCATTCTCAGATGTGGCTTTTACCATTACGTCCACCGCCGACACAACGAACATCGGGCTAGGGACGCCGTTTGGCTTTTGGGTGGTCCCCGACTTTGCAACGACCATCTCTGTATCAGGTATAGGAAGCGCGACATTTACAATTCCGACAGAGACTTTTATAAATTTTGAGGTCGGAGCGACTGGCATTACTGCGCCCGACCAACATATTGACATACTCGGCATAAAGAATGCGGCATTTTTCAGCTATGATCTAAATTCCCCACAAGGTTACACTCTCAGTTCTTCAGTTAGTCAAGTGACAGGCCCATCATATATCCCGTCTCCTTCGTTAGGATTTACATTCGAGACAACTGCTGGTGTTTTCTACATGTCCTCAGTGTCATCCGTAAGTTATCAGGCAGATGTAGTTCCAGAACCATCCATCTGCGCATTGTTAAGTATGGGCTTGATTGGATTGACCTTCTTGGGGCGAGTGCATAAGACATGTTTTCAACAATGGCGCTTCAGCCAACCGCCGCTACGCCGGTCAGTTGGGCGATTTTATGAAATTTGATTGTCAGGATTGCATTTGGGAGTCAGGCTCAGCGGCGGTGGCTGAGCTTAAACGTTAATCAGCAAGCACTCTAAATGGTACGGAAGACGTGAAAACGATGTTCAGGCAAATTTTAGTGGCGGTATTTATCACCGCCGCCGTGGCAGCACAAGCATCCACTGTTTATCAAAATAACTTCGATGCCGGGAGTTCGTCGCTGTCCGATTTCACTCCGTACACTATGTATGGTGCGACATCAATTCAGGCTTCAGGTGGGCAGTTGGTTATAGGTGAAACCGGCTTGGCTTACGGCGGCGTTTCGCTGAACACAGCTTCACTGGCCGGGTACTCAACCATTCTCAGTGCGAATGTTGGGACGGTGACGTGGGCATTTAACGTAGCCAATATGGACGGGGTGTATAACAACGGGTTCAACATCGTTCTCGCATGCAATACTCCCAACCCATACGGCTTGGCGTATTACCAAGGGTTTCCATCGGTCGGTTATGCACTCCATGGTGGCGGGGGTGTGGGGAATGAAATGTACTTTACGGAATTCTATAACAGTTTAACCACTTATCAGATGCTCATTGATATACCAGACGGATTGGGGACGCTTCCTCAAACAGGGGCGATACGCATTACCTACGAGCCGGGCAGCGATACTTGGAGCTTCTACATGGATGCGGGTTCGGATCCCAGCGACCCCACAGCGGCTTCACAACTCATTGGGACTGCTGTTGACGGCATTTATACTCACGAAGCACTACCGTACTTTTCTTTTGGTGGATCGTATAGCGGCACGGATTACTTCGACAATCTTTCCATAAGTGTCGTGCCTGAACCTTCTCCCCTCAGCCTGGTTGTAATTGGCCTGACCACATTTTACTGGCAGGTGCATCGATTTCGTCGAGCACGGAAAGTATAGAATGCAGATACCCGACTCGTTTGCCGACTTGTCCGGCGACTTGTCCGGTGGGAAGCCGGTTTCGTAATCGCATTGTTAAACCAGTCGGGGGGCGTCCCAATTGTGGCTGATTATCATCCGTTGTGTGGTTGATTATACAACCTTGATTCATTGCCACATCACCGAACATCTCCTCAAAGCTTTGGCGGACGTACTGGCGTGCCCGTCGATTCAAGTGAACAGTCTGCCAGTTTTGGACCAAATGCCCTGCTAATTGGTTTGGAGAATGGCGGAGGCGAACAGTGAGGATTCATTTCTTTTGAGGTAGTGAAAGTTTTGAGGAGGCCGGAATCCTCCCTTGCGCCGTCGCAACGTTGTCAGGCAAATGGGAACGGCAAGTTTCCACGCGCGGATGATCATCAACGCATGTGCCTTAGTTTTGCCGTGAAAATAAGCGATAAATTCCTTTCGGCTGATTCCAGATTTTTTGCCAACTTTTTTCCAAAGCGCCGAGGGGGATGCCGAAATAATCTTTCCGACTTCAAATGCCCCTTGCAATTCTTTGGCTGGCGACGAAACGTAAACCAGCGCAAGATCGCCCAGAGAGATCTTCGGGCAAACACGCCGCAACTCCACCGTCTTATTGCCAGAAAAAATCATTTCAGCAAATCTAGGGCGAACGGAAATTAGGACGGCGTGTTTGCTCATATTTTCAAAGATTCATCCCCCGTTTGTAAATTGCTGCAAATTGTTCGGCGGTGATCCGCCGTGGATTCTGTGGTTGCGGTATATCCATCTGCTGCAATTCAGCCAGCGTGATTGGACGGGCGAATCGTTCTGTCCGGGAAAATCTAAATGCCATGAGCGGATGGTCTAGGTTTCCATCGGTTGTTTCAAGCACATGCTTCCAGGCATAGACACCAAGGTGCCGGTACTGTGCGAAAAGTTCCTTTGGCTTTCCGATGGTCCTTTCTTCCAGATGCGAACAGGCTTTGATGCTCATTGAACCTTTACCGCTTACATACCAGAGAACCCTCCCTGGTGCCGTTACATGGGTATTGTGCGCGGAACAGTAGTAAGCGCCTTCAATGCCTAAATGTAATCTCTCGTTCAAATCCATCAGCGTTTGTCCGCCGACGGGAATGTCGAAGAAATGGGCGGCCCAACTCTGGCGGATACTGACGACATAGCACGGTGCGACAGATGAAATCAACTTGGCTGGGCTGAATAGATTTTCTAGGCGCGCCACGGCAGATTCATCGTCCGCATTCGGAGTGACGTAAATCGCACCAACGAGCCGCTCCTTGAGGGATGCTGGAATATCTGCGCTTCGTATTTCAGCAACGAGCTCATCCCTGGAAATCAACCCAGCGACAGAGATTTTCCACCAGGCGTTCACATCGGGCAAGAAACCAAGTTCAGCCAGAGCTGCCTTCGCCTCGTCGCTCAATTCTGTATCGGTGACAACGACTACTTTGAGTTTAGATTGGTTCGCTTCGCGAGTTATCTCGTGGGCAAGATGGCGAAGGAGTGTTCCGGCAAGTGGATGATCCGTGTGCCGAAATGAAGCGATTTCGACGCGTGGCGAACCGTTTTTCGATTGGACCAAATATATTGTCGGACTTTTGTTCGCGTCTGCGACGACACTGCTCGTCCAGGCATTCGGATTAACAAGAAAATGCCTGACCCGTTGTTCAAAATTTCCACTTCGTTCCCGCGATTTATGTTTGAACAGGGAGACAATCTGATCCACGTCATCCGCGACAACAAGCCGCTCACGCCAGTTCGAGCCCTCCAGGCGAGCTGGTCGATATTCTGCCTCCCGGCGAAGCATATCGAGACGGTTGACGAGATCGGTCGGATGCAAAATGCGCAACCCATATTTTTCGAAAATGGGATCACTCCGGTCTAACAGCGGTGTGTCGCGTGTAACAAAAAAAGGAACTTCAGCGGCAACTGCATGAGCGATCTGTCGCATATCGGAAATATCCCGGTCAAAAGTCCCGTCGTTGAACAACGGTGCCAATTCAAGTTCGAGTGCCCGAACCCGGGCTTCGTCGGTTTTCAGTTCCCGAAATGTTTGTGCAGCCATTCGGCAACGCTTTTTTTCATCTTCGTTCGTCGAGCGATGAATCTCATTGTAAATTTCTTGTGTCACGCAAAGCACGATGCTGTCTTGAAGCCAGTCGGCCTGTAAAACCTTCGTATCCTCGGAATGCGGGCGGCCATCGCGCGTCAGATCGTAAAACACGTTCGCGTCCATTGCCGTCAGGACCAGGTCTGATACGTCTTCGCGAGAAGTTTCTTGCGAAAAGAGGTCGTCATGGTTGTGATCGAACCACCAATAGTCCAAAAGGGTACCATCTGCACCGCGGCCTTCCTTCGAGTGGCGCACGGTAAAACCAAACCCTTGCCACATATCGTTGATGTTGTAGTCACGCCGGCAGCGCAGGCTGATGCCGAGCAAATGTTTGCTCCTTTCCTTTAAATGATTTACCAGCAGCCGTGCGGCGCCTTTGTTACGGCAATTTGCGCTCGTGGTAAGATGAACAATGGCAGCACGATTTTTTGCGACCCGATAGAGAAGATAACCGGCGACAGTCTTGTCAGCAGCAATAGCCACAAGGATCATTTTCCGCCGCGCGTGATCTTCAAATGCCCCTTTGGGAAACGGACCAAGGCGAGCTTTACCCGCAGCATGCAATTTGATCACCGCCTCCAGAAGCGGCGAATCCAAGCCAACCTCGTCGATTCGGAATTGGCCAGCATCCGAGTGAGGATTGGGCGTCGCCAACATTGATTTCTGAAGAAATAACCAGCAAACCGGGCAAATTCAAGTCATAAGCTGACTGAGGTCAACGACACGACAGTGCAAGTTGCCGGAGTATCAGGATGCTGAGACCTGGTGGTGATATTTGATTCACTCGGAAGTAAATGGCCTTGGGAACACGGATGACTTCTGAAACCAGATATGCAGACTGCGAGCGTGATTCCTAAGCGCCCTCCCTTGGCGAAGCGAGAGCGGTCAATGTGGAGGCGGCGGGCGGCAGGGCGCACTACATTGACGGCGCGAGCGAGCCATATAATTGAGGCGCGAGGCACGCTCTCGGTCCACCGGTGAGATACGACCGTCATGGATTCTCCCCGCGAAGTCGTAGTGCCTCGGCCCAGAGCCACATTGCCTCGGGAATGGCCTTCAATCTGCCGACAGCAGAATACGCGGTGCCGAATTTCGCACCTTTCAAACCAGGGAGCTTTGTGTCGTTGTAACGCAGCGCGGCAATCGCCGGAGGCCTTGGGACACGTAACGCGCTTGTGAGCAAGGCGGCCTTGGCTGCGGCGGTTTTCATTTCTTCCCGCCGAAATTTCACGCCAACAAGATGGCTTCCGATTTGTCTGCGACCAGCTTCGAGCAGTTCATCACGTCCGTCCTTCGGCGCGATGGCGAAGCCAACTTGAGCGATGCGATACGCAGTATCGAAAGCGTCCTGCAACGCCTTTTCCACCGTGAATTTTCCGCCCCGATAGCCGTTCTCGGCGGCGAAGACCTGGTCGTAGGCGGCGCGGACAGCGGCAATATCGCCGACGGCATCGAACAATTCTCCGATGTCGAAAACCTGCTTCATGAACTGCATCGTATATTTGGCGTTCAACGCCACGCCGGTCGTGTTCGGGCCGAAAGCGGTCAACTTGTCACCAAGCAGGCCTTCCATGGTCGGCACGAAAAGCGTTCCGTCACTTTCCACAAAAGCAGTCCGAATCGGCACGCGTTCCACTTGTGGATACACGTTCCGTTCATGCACCACGTCGAGCAGGACAAACGGCGCTGGATTCTTTAAGTCGAACGGTGTGTAGGAGAACTTAAAGTGTCGCCGCGCGGGAATGCGATGTTCCCCACGATTATCCTCGGTCATGCCGGTAAAGGGCGGTGTATGGCTGACTTCAGCCAGCAGCCGGTTGAGTTTTTCTGCCGGTTCATGGCAAAAAATATCCACATCAATTGACAGGCGGCGGATGCGCGGGAGGCGAAGCAACAGGCTCGTGCCGCCCTTGAAAACGAATTGCAAACCCCTCGTTGCCAGTGCATCCAGCAGGGCAAATGCGTGAATTGTCTTTTCCAACAGCACTGGATCGCAACCGCCGAGTTCCTCGCGCTTGCGTGTCTGCCACTCACTCGTAAAACATTCGCTTGAAATCATTTTTACAAATCAAGTTTCTCCACCTTTTTCAAAAAGGCGGAATTAGTTGATTATTCTCCCCAAAAAGCTGCTGGAGCGGCAATTTCCTCGCGCCAGCGTAGCTCAAGAGCTTGGCCATCGGGATTCGGTGCGTTCCAGCCAGATTTGCCAGCATGGTGTGAAATTCACCAAGTCCCATAATCTGGAGGTCGCGCGCCTCGAAGCATAACTCAACCAATATTTTCTCGATGGGTGCGACTGGTGTTTTTGATGGGCTTTTGCGGCTTTCGCTGCGTACCACCACGGTGCGTTCCCGCACGGCGAAGCGTGCCGCCTCCGTCCCGCGCGGGTTCAGCCAGGCATCCCAGCCGGTGTCCTGCAAGTGCTGCCACACGCTCTCCCGTGAGTCTGTCTCGACATGGACGAACACTACGAACCGGCTGAGCAGATGGTGCATTGCCCCACTGATCTGCTCTGTTGACCAGCACGAAAAATCGAGCAATGGAAAAGTTTTTTTTAACTCCTGAACCAGACCGGCAACCGGTTCGCGGTTCAATGTGAACGGTGTTGCCAGAGTGGAATACCAGCCGCGCCCGGCGGCGAAGACCTGTCTGGTCCGGGTAAATTCATGAAAATACCGGTTGAGCGTTGCTGGCGGGCAATGGATTTTGCGCTTTTCAAGCCAGTCCTTTACGGCCTCGGCGCTGTAATACTTCGACTGGCCGCCCAGTGCTGGGAGGCACTCATCCCGCAGAACTTGTTTTAGAATGGTTTTGTTGCCAGTTGACATTTTAGTGCTCCATTGCCGTTTCTTCAACGATTTTGATTTTCTCCGGTGTCAGGGCGTTGAACAATTTCATAATTCTCCTTTGAAGGCGAGGGCGAGAATGGTGGGGATCAACACAGTTCATGCGAGGGTCTCCGCCGTTGATGATTCGCATTGCGATACAGTCCTATTCGTTCCATCAAACAACGAGGCATGGAGTTCGTGAGGGCAAATTCCCACGCTTCCGCCACAGACAGAATGGCCCCTTTGCGGTTATCAAGGTGCGCGTTGGAACTACCGTAAGGCCATACTCGCAGCACATAACGCCCCTTGGGCGCACACCGCCGCAATTCCCACTGCCAATTCAAATTTTCATCCGCTCCTGATAACGGCACACCGGCGCGCTCGGGGACACGTATTTGTTCGGGCACGACCAGGTCAGCAGGCCATGCGTCCGATGACAGAATCATCTGCTTCCATTTCGGCAGCGTTGGCCACAGCGATTTTTTGCGCTTGGGCATAGTCACAATTTTCCTTTGAAGGCGCGGTCAAATGCCGGCATGAGACTGTCGAGTTGACGGCGGACGAAGGATTCAACTTCAATTGGCTGGCCGCCTTTCTCAAAATAATCCTGCAAATCGTAAGCCATGACTTCGAGCGGGTTGGCCCGATAGCCGCCGCCCTGTAGATAGCCAAGCGCGTAGGCCATCACGAACCGCTCCGCGCCCAAGTGCTGCCACTGGACAACATGCACCAGTTCGTGAAAGTGAAGCGATTCCCGGAGCACCTCACCCGATTGCACAAAGTAGGTGTCGAGAAAAGTGATTCCGGCGTAATTGCCGCCCTCGAATTCTCCGAACCCCGTGAGTCCGAGTGCTGACAATGGCGGTACGGGCACACGCTCGACTTCAACCACCTTTGCCATCTTCAAAAATTCGCTGGAATAAAAACCTCCAAGCCGGGCAAAGCGATAAGACGCGATTGGGCGGGCTTGTTTGCTGTGCTCGGCCAGCGTGCGATCAATCCAACCCCGCACCAAAGGCAATTTTTCCAATAGTTCTTTTGGATTCACAATTCTCCCTTGAATGCTTTGTCCAAAATGGCGGGGAGCAAGGCGTCCAGCTCGGCGGCGGTCTCGGCTTGCAGGCGCTTCAACGCGTCCAGCTTGGCAGCGGTTTGGTTTTTCATAACCTCTTTATTTAAGGCACTTTTTAACAACATCCCACCTGTCTAAATGTGGTGTCAGGACGTTCTCCATAATGGCGCCATGCAAGGAATCCCACTTCTTTGGCCGCTTGCCTCCGTGTGCGGCGAGATATGCTTTGTGCCCCTTCCACAGGAAGTTTCGCAATGTGCGCCACGTCAGGATATAAAACCTGTCATCTCCCTTCGCACCTATCGCAACAAAAACCACGACAAGGCGCTGAACTGGACATTTTTTAGGGCGTCCGACGATTTGGTGCCTGCCTTTGTAAGAAATCTCAAAATAACGGGAAATGTCTCCGAACTGCCAAGACGAACCGCTGCTGGCCTTGACCTGAACAGAAACATGTTTGCCTTTCTCGTTTGACGCAATGATGTCATAGTCTGGCACGTTGCCGGTGAAAGTCGTGGCAATGTATCCGCGCCGCGACAGCTCCGCTGCCACCAAATATTCACCGGTTTGCCCGACAAGTTTATTGCTGCGTCCTGTTGCCATAATTTACAATTCTCCTTTGAAGGCGCGGTCGAGGATGGCGGGGAGCAAGGCGTCCAACTCAGCGGCGGTTTCGGCTTGCAGGTGCCTCAGCGCGTCCACCTCCGCTTGCAACGCGTCCAACTCGGACACGATCCGGCGCTGCTCTGCTGACGGCGCGATTGGGACTTTGAGCTTCTCAAGTTTTGAACCATTGAGATTCGGCTGTCCCGTTCCTTTTTTCTCGTCGGCAATTTGCTCCCAATAACTTGGACTCTGAAAATATCGATAAAGATAATCCACGGAAATTGTGTCACGCACGCGAAGGCGAATCAGATAGGACGCGAAGACAGCTTCAGGACAATCTCGAATCACGAAACTTTTGCCTGTTGTCGCTCCTGTCCGAGCGAAAACAAGATCGTTCGGTTTGAGAAGATACTTTGATGGATCGGGGCAACGACAATACGGCACAGACTCCCAATTCACGCGACCGTCTTGAATGTCCGTTATGCGAAGAAAGCGAGGTCCGACTGGTTCTTGGGTGGCGGACTCTGTGTATCCATATTGCGGTGACTCACAGAAATCTCCGACTTGCTTCACCTGCCAGCCGGGTTTCGGCTCGAACCATTTCGCACTGGCAGAAAACGTGAGCGCCTCGACTTCTTCGGCAGCTTGTTGGCGGAGGGTGCGGACTTCATGGATTTCGGCGGCCAGTTCCTCAATCCGCGCCACCACCCGCCGCTGCTCCGTCAGCGGCGGCAATGGGACGAGAACTTCTGGAATCCGTTTGATGCTGAGAACGCGATTGCGCCCGGCAGAGCCGGGACAAATCTTCACCAACTGCTGTCGTCCTTGCTCTGTCTTAAAATAATTCAGCAGGAACTGCGGCACGCAGCGGCTTTCATCAACTCGAAAAGTCGGATAGCGTGTCGAGCCATACATTCCATCTTCAGCAGCCGACACGATGGCGATTGCACCTTCCCACGCGAAGGTGACTTGAAGAATGAAGTCGCCCTGCTTCATTAAGAACAAGTCTTTGTCGCCGACTTCAAAACCGGTGCGCGGTGCTTTGTGAAAGATGCCGCGTCCAAAACAGTAGATGCCGATTTCTTGGTAGAGCTTTTCCGGTTCGACGGTCACTCGGCGGCGCTCAAGCCGGAGCAGTTCACCAAGACTGACTGTTGGCCAAGGTTTGCTCATGCTTTCTTTGCCAAGAGTTTGGTGATGTTCCCCATAATTTCAGCGATGCGTTGCTCTTTCTTGAGGATGTTGCCAGCGAGTTGGACGGGTGGCATGTGCGTAATGTCTTCCTTGGCGCACGGGTTCTTGCGGTCGAGATTGCACCCGCTGGCCATCAGTTCGGCAGCCGGCACTTTCCAAGCGTGGTCGTTCTCTCCCCGCTTGTTCCACCATGTGACCAGCGGCGCGAATTCCTCGAACTGGATGGGCGCGGTTTTGGTGTAATTCTTCCGCCCTTCCGGCAGCGGTTGTTCGTAATACCAGACCTCGCACGTCGGTCCGGAGCGATCAAAGAATAGAATGTTCGTGTTGATGCCGGTGTAAGGCGCAAACACGCCGTTGGGCAGGCGGACGATAGTGTGCAGGTTGAATTCCTTGAGCAGTTCTTCCTTGATGCGGGCACACACACCATCGCCAAACAATGTGCCATTCGGCACGACCACGGCGGCGCGCGACTTGCCACCCTGCCGCCGCAACTTCCGCATGATGAGTTGCAGGAACAGCAACGCGGTTTCGGACGTTTGTTTGTCTTCAGGGAAATTGCCCTGGATGCCTTTCTCCTCCTCGCCGCCGAAAGGCGGGTTGGTGAGGATCACGTCCACCCGGTCGCGTTCACCAATGTCAGTCAGCTTGAAGCGGAGCGAATTACCAGGGTCAATCTGTGGCGCGTCAAGGCCGTGCAGTAGCAGATTCATCTGGCAGAGCAGATATGGCAGCGTCTTGGGTTCGCAGCCAAAAAGACTTTTCTCCTGCAAAACGCGTCGGTCAGCCACGGTTTTGACCTGCTTCGACAAATGATTGAACGCCTCAACGAGAAAGCCGCCCGTGCCACTGGCAGGGTCGAGCACAGTTTCGCCGAGGCGCGGGTCGGTGACGGCGACCATGAGGCGCACGACAGCGCGCGGGGTGTAGAACTCGCCGGAGTCGCCTGCAGCATCGCGCATCTCGCGGAGCATGGATTCATAGAGCGCCCCCAGCGTGTGCAACTCATCACTGGCGGAAAAATGAATACCGTTGAGCTTGTTGATGACATCGCGCAACAGGTAGCCGCTGACCATGCGGTTCTGCACGCCTTTGAACACGGTGGCGATGACATCGCGGCGATCATCACCATTGGAACTGGTGAGCGTGCGCAGGTAACGGAACAGGCCCGGCCCGCGCTTGGTTTTGCCGTTAATTGGCCACTGTGGCACCACAGTTTCCTCGTTATTGATGAAGGCAAGTAGTTCGTCGCCGGTTATGCCGTCGGCCTGGGCAGCCCAATCGCGCCAGCGGTAGGGTGGTTCGATGGCGGCCTTGAACTTTTTCGTGGCCAGCCTGGCCTCGCCTTCGCGCTGGAGTTCCAGATCATCGAGGAATTTCAGGAACATGATCCAGGTGAGCATCGGCAACCGGTCAAGGTCGCCATTGAGCCCCTTGTCCTTGCGCATGATGTCGCGCGCGGATTTCAGAAGCGCACCGAGGGACTGGGCGGTGGTGGGGAAATTAGCTGCTTTTGGTATCATCTAATTAACTGAAGCGTTAAGATTTGGCCACCACTACATGCGCAGATGAATTAAAAAGTGCAGACCACGATACTTTCCGCAAGTCAGCTTTTAGCTCATCGCTTTTCTGTGCAACAAGGACGCGCCGCCGTGCGGGATCAACTGCTTTTATCTCCTCAAGGTATTTATGCAATCGGTCAACATGGGCCGGCGAATGATCTCGCGCAAGATGCACCCCTAGTAACGAGGGAAACAGGGATTCGAAAATAGCTTTTGCTTGCTGCTTCTTCGGCAGCAGACTCAGGAAGTTCAGGAGAAAATCAGGCCGCATGAGATAACTCGCGCCCTCATCGTTCACTAGGTCTTTGGTGAAATCAGTGATCGCCACCTCGTTGGTCAGCCACCATGTTCTTATCCCATAGCCGGACACGTCATCCATCTCTTTGCCCTCCTTCCGGCGGACATATACAAGGTGCGCCATCAACGCGTCGTTCCACGCCAAAGGAGCTTTCTTCTTGTGTGGCTCTAGCAGCTTTGCCAACTTACGCACGTCCCGGTTTTTGCAATCTTGTTCAATGACCTTCCGGTTTTCAAATTCCATCCCAATTTGGGCCATTAAGTATTTCCGAAGTTCTTCCTTACCTTTTTCAGAATTGATAGCACGAGGGTCGCAGTAGTTGTTCAGGAACTGTGGCCAATTTTTTGGACTATTCTTCAGTGCTGCAAATTTGCCCTTAAAATACGCTCTGATGAGAGGCCGATTTAGAAAATCAAGGTTTTCAGGAGTAATTGCTTCTTCACAGTCGAAGTAGTGGTTTTTGAATTCTTGATCTGCCGCAAAAATATGGTGCTGCACCTCTTCAAGCACCAACTCAGTCAGAACCATCTTACCTCCAGCCGACCGAACCAGTTGTAGCGTGTTGGTGAAAAGCTTTTGCTCCGGTGGCGAAAAGCGTTCTCCCAGTGCCTGAACCAACACATCTGCGCCAACATAAAACCGAAAATGCCCGGCCATTCGCTCGAAATACTGAATCAGTTTTGGTTCGGTCCTCAGGCAGAAAAGAATTGTGTAAACAGAAGCAATTCGAGAATAAAGCAAACGTTCCTCTTTACTCGGCGTGTTCAAAGCAGCGTGCAAAACAACCTCAACCGCATTGCAGACTTTTTCGAAATCAGCTTTGGTAACTTTTTCTTCCAGAATGCATTCCTCTATCCATCGCTTTGTTGGAATGGCATCAGATGACTTGCCACATAAAAACGCGGCGAATTCAATTCCCTCTTTTTCTAGGCAGCGCTGAATTGACCGCAATGAAATTCTCGATATTGTCTCAATGAATTCCTCCGTTGCTGTCGCCAAATGTGCGAGAACGCGGATACGGTAAACCGAGAACACTGATCTTCTCAAAGCTTCAGCCTGAAGGTTCTCGGCCTGCATTTTGGTTCGGAGGTCAAAAGCGATACAATAATTGTTTTCCTTTGCATGGTGTCTCACCGGGCGCTGTTGCGTCTGCGGGATTCGACTTAATGCTTTTAGGCGAACCGGAATCACCCCCTTCAAAACGGAGGCAACTCCAGGAACATCTTTCTCAATCTGCGCTATAATTTGGGGTTCAGTGAGAAATTTCCCCTCCGTTGCTCCAGTATCGCGTAATGACCAAATGATGAGTCCATCAGCTAGCCCTTCGGCTGACCCTCCGGCCTCGCGACTTTCTAATTCGTTGCGGAGAAACACATAAACGGCGGAATTTACGTTGGTATCATCATCAGCTAGAAGTGGGCTTGTCTGGAGGTTGCTTAGATATGCGACCGCAGGAGCCAGATAAGTATCGTAGGCGGCAAGAAGGGCCGGAGATGTATTAACTTGATTGGCCAAATATCCTCCGTCACGAATGCGCACAATTACTTCCAATTCATCTCCGAGTTCATTCTCGACTATGTCCTGTCGTGGGATGATTCGCGAAGTTGCATAGTAAAGCGTATTGACCTCCCTCTTGACCTCTCGCAGTCGCTCAACAGTCCTGCGTATCTTGGCGCGAAAATCCTCTTCTATGGAAAATTGAAAAAACACGTGCGGGCGCTTTGAATGAGTGACTGTAGAAAGAAGTGCGTCCGCCCCCCAATCCTTATGCCCGCCAAGAGGAATGAACTCTGGGCCATTTAATTCGACGAACGCAGCGTTGGCAAATTGCTCAAATGACGCTCCACCTATTTTTTCGAAAGCAGTTTTTACGAGTTCAAGATTTACTATTCTCATGTTTGTTACGCCGCATAAAGCAGCGATTGGAGTTGATTGACGGCGTTGCGGAGCTGGTCTGCGCCGCCGAATTTGCCAATGATTTCCGCCACATTGCCGTGGTGGGAAATGGGCGGGAGCTTCAGCACGTCGGGCAGCGTGAATTGGAGTTCGCCGTCGGCGGCGTATTTCTCCAGCAGGTCGTTCAGGATTTCGCGGGCTTCCGGTGCGAAATAATTGAAGAAAGCGGCTTGCTGCTTTTTCACTCGGTCGGCGCGCTGGCGGCGGGTGAGCACGGGCGCGTTGAAGGCAAGATAGCACAGCAGGTCGAACGGGTCGGCGTCCGGCTTGCCCGCCTGCGCGGCCACCTGCTGGAAATCAATCCCGCGCTCGTCAAGCTGCTGGATGATGTCAGCTCGCTGGCCAGCGTCGGCCCACCGGGCGCGCAGCTCGTCCGGGCTGGCGCAAAGTGTTCGCACTTTCTCGGCGGTATAGTCGGTGAGTTTGACCACGCGGAGTTGTTTGCCATCGGAATCCAATTCATGGACGAGTTCGGCGACGATTTCGACCTGGCCGCCATCGAAGTAGTATTTGCGCCGCTCGCTGGGCGGCGGATCAATAATGACGGTGCCGCCGGTCGGTTCATTGATTTCGCCACCTTCATCCTCTGGTTGCTCCGGCGTTTCGACTTCGGTGCTTTTGGTTTTGCCGTATTCGTCAATTTCCTCCTGCGTGGCGAAGGCGGGATCGCCGTCGAAGGCCGGGTCGGCAAAATTACGCGTGGCCGTGCCGGTGTAATCGAGGATGTTGAACCAGAGCTTGCCGTAGTCGTCGCGGACGCGCGTGCCGCGCCCGATGATCTGCTTGAACTCGACCATCGAGTTGACGAGACGCACGAGTACGACATTGCGACAGGTGGGCGCGTCGAGGCCGGTGGTGAGCAGTTGTGACGTGGTGAGGATGACGGGCGTGCTCGTCTCCACGTCCTGAAACCGCTGCATGTGGCCGCGTCCGATGTCGCCTTCGTCGGCGGTGACGCGGCAGACGTAATCGGGGAATTGCTGGACGAGGTCGGTGTTCAGGTTGTTGAGCGCGGTTCGCATCTCAGACGCGTGTTCCTGGTCCACGCAAAAGATGATGGTTTTGGCAAATCGGTCGGTTTTCTTGAGAAAATCGGTGAGATGCCGGGCGATGGCTTCAGTGCGTTTGAGCAATGCGACCTTCCGCTCAAAATCCGCCGTGCCGTAGAGTTCGTCCGGGATGCGACGGCCGTAGCGGTCAATGTCTTCCTGGCTGGGCCGCCAGCCGGCGGCATCCCATTGCGTAACGATGCGGTGGACGCGATACGGCGCGAGGAAACCGTCGTCAATGCCCTGCCGCAGGCTGTAGGTGTAAATGGGATTGCCGAAGTAAAGGTAGGTGTCGCGGTTGTCTTCGCGTTTCGGAGTGGCCGTCATGCCGAGCTGATAGGCCGGTTCAAAGTATTCGAGAATCTCGCGCCAGTTGGATTTTTCCTTCGCGCTGCCGCGATGGCACTCGTCCACGATGACGAGGTCGAAGAAGTCGCGGGCAAATTCCTTGTAGAGGCCGGGGCGGTTTTCGTCCTCGGCGATGGATTGATAGGTGGCGAAATACATCTCGCGGCTGAACACTGCGTTACCGCCCTCGATCTTGTGCCGGGCGTCGCCGAAGGCGGAGAAAGTTTTGTCCTTGGGATCATCCACGAGGAAATTGCGGTCGGCCAGATACAGGATTCGCGGCTTCCGCGTCGGGTCGCCCTTGGCGTTCCACTTGGAAGACCAGAGTTTCCAGCAAATTTGAAAGGCGACATCCGTCTTGCCCGTGCCGGTGGCCATCGTCAACAACACGCGCTTCCTGCCTTGCAGAATGGATTGCACGGCGCGGTCAATCGCAATGCGTTGATAATAGCGCGGTTCCCTGCCGGTGGTGAGATTGGCCGGCGTGAGCAGACGGTCGGCGACGGTGTCGTCTTTTATTTGCTCGCCCGCCCGCAAGCGTGACCAGAGTTCGGCGGGCGTGGGAAAGATTTTGATGAACCGCTCAATGCCGGTGATGAAGTCGAACTCGATGATTTCCTTGCCGTTGGTAGCGTAGGCGAATTTCAGGCCGAGGATTCCGGCATATTCCTTGGCCTGCTGCAAACCGTCGGCGGCTCTTTTGTATTCGGCTTTGGCCTCGGTGACGGCGATGGGAAAATCGCGGGTGTAACGGAGCAGGTAATCGGCGCGCTTGTTTTTTTTGCGTTCAGCCTTGCTGCCGCGCACGACGATGCGGCCATCGGTGAAACTTCGCTGCTCGGCGATGGAATGCGGGTCGGAGTCCCAGCCCGCAGCCTGGAGCTTCGGCACAACAAATTTCCTGCATGTGTCGGCTTCAGTCGGCATGGCTGGTTGAGTGTTTCGTTTGGGAAAAATCCGCGACGACACCGCGCCACTGATTGTCCCTGATGCCTGAATTGTTCAGCGGATTTGGCATAAGCCGTCTCTATGATGCAGGAAATCGTCGGCCAGTTCAAACGGATTGATTTTGGAGGAAAAAGCCAAGTGCTGATTGTTTGTCAGTGGTATTTGAAACCGATGGCAACGCCGATAAAAACGCCAATCACGGTGCCGATGGCAATCAGTCCGAGCAATGTCAGCCAGTCCCGTCTTAATTCGCGCAAGGTGATCCGGTCATCTAGTTCTTTGCACGCTTTTCGAAACTTTTCGCTTCCGGCTTCCATATCGATTTTGGCGCGATCCCACGCTGAAACGCCGTCGTCCAATGTTTTTCTGATCTGCTTGGCAACCTCTGCCGTTTCCCACAACTGATTACGAATTGAAACCGAAGCCTGATTCACCGTCTCGGTGTGGGCTTTGACGATGTTTTTCAATTCATCGGCCTGGTCTTCGGTGACAATGGAAAGATTTTTGACCAGCACGGCGGTCTGCTGGCGATATTCAGCCAGATGCCGCTCAATCAGCTTGCGGGAATTATTGACCGCCTGCGGCACGAGTGCCGCCGCACGCCATTGCGCGCGTGTCAGCAAGGCCAGTTGTACGGGGAATCCGTTTTCGTCCCCGTCACACCATTCCACGAAAATCTTTCGCATGCGCTTGGCCTCATCGGCGGGCAGGCCATTGCATAGCCAATCAAAATCGGTGTCCTCCATACGTCACTCTCCAAAATTCAGTTGCGGCTGCGGCTCGGTCTTGGATTTTTCCTTCGTCGGCGCGGCCTTTTCCTTTGGAATGAATTCTGTCGGGAGCAGTAAATCAGCAATGGCATCGTATTGCCGGAACATCTTCTGCATCGCCCACTGGATTTCACCAGCCAGCAACCGTTCCATGTGGCCGGTTTCCGTGCGCGATAGTTCGGCAAAGCTCAAACCTCGTTTGGCGATGGCCTCGGCCTTTTCCGCCGCCAAAAGTGTTGTCGGCGTGATCATCGGCAACGCGACTGCTTTGGCTCCGTAATCCAACAGTCGTTTTTCCAATTGTGAATTTTTGAACAGATCGCCTCTGGCTTTAGCCGGGTTGTGGACAATCACGTAATCCACGCTGTCACCGCCGTAGAGAAATAATTTCCCCACGTTGGTCATGCTCTCGGTATCATCGGTAGGAAACAGGAAGAATGTCAGCCGGACGCCCTGTTCGGCGCAAATATCAAGCACCTGCAATTCCTCCAGTGCCGTCAGGATGAGCGCATCGGCCTGGGCGCGCGTATCAATAATATGGACGGGTGCGGCATCCTTGAGGACCCGGCGGAACAAACTTAACAATTCGGCCTTGGTCTCCTGTTCATTGCCGAGTTGATACGAGCGGACGATTTCCGGGTGACGATTGGCAAAAGTGTGATGCCGGTCATCGAGGTCGGAGCCGTTCCACGGCACGCCCAGCCGGTCGAGCCAGGCGGCGCGGAATTCGGCTTCAAAACTCTTGCCGAGATTGCCTTTGGATTGTGGGTTCAGGTGAATTCGTCGGATGGTGTTCATATATTTGTGGGGTCATTAAGTTTAATGTCGTCGGGATTTGGCCGGCGAACCTCGCGCGGTGGCGGAGTCGCAGCCAAAATTGGTTTTCGTGCCGGTGCCGGAGCGGTGTTGGTTGGTGTGGTGGTCACTTTCGAGGCAGATAACGTGTCTTCCCAATGCGTCTGCGCCCGGCGTCGAAGGTGACGCCGATAGAATTGATGAACGCCCTGCGCAGTAACGGTGCAGCCTTTTTCACTGGAAAGCATGGCGGCAATTTCCTGCCAGGTCCTGCGCCGTTGGCGTTGTTCACGGATGAAATCCACGAACGGTTCAAGCCGGCTGTGAAAAGCCCGGCCACCGCCGCAGCGTTTACGCTTCACTGGCCCGCCGTCGTTGATGATGTCTGAATTCATCAACGCAAAGTTTAGGGCGTTTCGCGCCAAAGCGGTTAGCGCATACCCGGCGGATTAAATGGCAAAGGTGGACGATTAGGCCGGATAGCGCCGGTGATGAAGTTTTCGGGCGTTGAATTCCGTTGACGCGAGGTGTTGAACCGCGTTGAGCGGTGTTGACAACGAATGTTGAAAGGCGTTTAGCCGCGTTGAAAACATCAACGCTTGTCAGCAGATTTCAATGCCTGTTTTTTTCGGTGCTGGTATCGGAAGCGAATGCTTCGGGGATGGTGTCATCCAAAAATTAAGGCTTTCACGTTCCAGAAAGCCGCCAGAAATTCCGTTCGATTGAACGTATCAAATTGCATGATGATAGGCGCAGTGAACGTCCGTTTCTGAAATCCGAGCGAACGTAACGGCTGTG
>Ga0224553_1000081_pt1 | contig 47576 bp, 34 predicted proteins | sample 714S21014metaG_FD_179897 | JGI IMG/M metagenome (GOLD analysis project Ga0224553, IMG submission 179897) | Peat soil microbial communities from Stordalen Mire, Sweden - 717 S2 10-14 | ecosystem: Environmental > Terrestrial > Soil > Wetlands > Peat | place: Sweden: Norrbotten County, Stordalen... | reverse complement strand
TATTGTGCATAAGAAAACGCGGAGAAATTCCGCTCTGTTGCTGCTCATGGCACCGATCATCGCCATTGGCAGCAGCGCCTTGGTGGCTGGAACCGCAGCTAGCGCGGGCGCCACAGCAAAGAAAGCCGTCAATCCGACGATCACGATCTGCGAGGCCGCTCATGGGGCATTCAGCTTCGCTCTGAACGGAAGCGCACTGACTCTTCCTAAGTCTTCGTGTGGAGTGTTCACGGCCAAGATCGGTATCAACCACGTATCGGAGGTCCGGGCGCCGGCGTTGTACCGGACCCTTTCCTCCATCGCGGTGAGCCCGGCCTCGGCCAAGGTGAGCTCGTCTCTCAAGACCGAGAGTGTGACCCTGAGGCTTGCTGCAGGTAGGTCAGCGACCGTCAAGTTCGACAACTCGAAGTTGGTAGTCGTGCTTCCCAACCCGACGCCTGTGACACCGCCTCCGACCAACGGAGGTCCGAGCAGCCCGCCTCCGAGTGGCCCGCCTGTGGTCAACTCGGACCCGGCCGCGCCGGGCAATGGTTACATCGAGGTCTGCAAGACCGCGGTTGACAGAATGGTCGAAGGTACCTTCGCGTTCACAATCACGCCAGCGAGTGGGACGGTCACAGACCTCTCACTGACACCGGTTTACGGCCAGAACCAGAGCGAGGCCTGCAGCGGCCCCATTCCGGTAGCGGCAGGCACGGTCACAGTCAGCGAGGCCACATATGGCCCCGGCTACTGGCTCGCGGGCGTGACGGCTAGTCCTACTGGCGACCTGGTATCTGTTGACCTGGCGACGCAGACAGCCAACCTCACCGTGACCGCGGGCTTCGAGACGACTGCCGACTTCGCAGACGCCACCCAGCTGAACACGATCAAGGTCTGCAAGGTTCTCGCGAACAACCTGGGCAGCCTGGCCGGTACGACCTTCAATTACAGCGTGGGCTGGACCTTCACGCCCCCGGCCGCTCTGTACCCGCCAGTTCTCAGCTACAGCGGGAGTGCGACGGTCGCTGTCGTGGCTGTGGCCGCGGCGGCGGCGCCTTTGGGCGAGGCCTGCTCTATCGTCCCTGCCGCTATCCCGGCCGGCTCGGTGGTCACGGTCAACGAGTTGGCAGGTGACCCGAACCGGGGTCCGTTCGTCACGGTGTCGAACGTGTCCATCGTTCCGTCTACCTTCGACGCCGCCACCTCGGCGACGCCTGCTACTGAGGCGGTCCTCACGGTGCCAGCCGACGGATACGCGGACGCGGTCTTCACGAACCTCCCGATGGGCTTCATCGAGGTCTGCAAGAACTTCGACCCGCGGCGGTGGAACAACCCGGACAACGTTGCGACCTTCACCGTCAATGGTGGTGCGCCGTTCACGGTGCAGGGTGGAAACTGCTCGGCCCCGATAGAGGTCCCGGCAGGAGCAGGAACGGCGACGGTTGACGAGACCATCGGGGCGAACTACTACCTCGAGAACATCTCGGCAAGCGCCGTAGTTCTCGGCCAGGGGCCGACCAATGAGCTAGTTACGGCACCGACAGTCAACCCCGCAGTCGTCAATGTGCCTTACGGCAACGTGGGGAACGAGACGGTCGTGACCTACCTCAACGGTGTGGACCCGACGTCGTTCAAGATCTGCGCCGTTGAGCCCGCAAACACGAGCAGCCAGACGGTCAGCTTCAACTGGTCGTACACCTCTGACCTGAGGGACCTTGCTCTGGACCCGAACGTCTACCAGCAGCCGTCGTTCGACCTGACGATCCCCGCCAGCGACCCGGGCGGTGTGGTCTGCTCGACAGTGATCGACGGTCCACCCCTTGTCGACCCGTGGGGTGACCCGTACGTGTTGACGTTCACCGAAACCAGCATCACTGACCCAACAGCGACAGTCACTGGGATCAGCTACCTGGGCAACGGCTGGGCGGGATCACCGATACTGGGCCTGCCTGGGTCGATCTCGATCACCCTCGGTCTTGGCACCAACGTGGTGACCTTCACCAACGGGCCTGCTCCGGTCGAGTAGTCCTAGCCACTGGCAACATCCCATAGAACGGCTCGAAGCTCGGGCCGTCGGAAGTAGGAAGAGGGCTCCCGTACTGCGGGGGCCCTCTTCACTTTCTTCGGGCGGCGCTGGCTCACAAGGCAGCGGGATGAAGCACGCTGTATCAAAGTCCCGAGATGAACGCATAGCTGCGGCGGCCTCGGTCCAGGAGAGGCCGGTTACGACCCGAGCCACGGCCGTTGCGGCGACCGCGAGGTCATGAGGCTAGGTCGCGGGGAGACCGTCCAAACCACAAAGTGGGCAACGGACCTGCAGGGGTTCTGCTCGCTCCCCGCCACGTGGAGATACCTGGGTGGGGCTTCAGCGACCAGCTCGATCGCGATCCCGGGCGGCACTTCTGCGGCCGAGGAGCTGGGGTGGACCGGTGGGCCGGCAAGACCGTCCCAACGATCATGCTGATCTCGCGAGACAGCCAAGCCACCAGTCTTGCCGCCGTCGCGGGGCTACCGCTCGATGGGCTATTCCTCAAGGGAGACCCGCCGGTGCCGGTGCTCCAGACACTCCTGGCACGACTTGACGAGCGCGAGTTCCCGACACCGGCTCCCATGACCGAATTCCTGCTCCGCCAGGGGAGAGGTGCCCCGAGCTCGGCTCCGGTCCGGCTCAGCTCGCGCGAGCAGGCCGGGCCGCAGATCGTCGCCGCTAACGCCACGAACAAGGTCATCGCGGACGAGCTCGGAATCACCGTCCACGGTGTCAAACATCACGTGGCAGACCTGCACATGCACCTGAACTGCGCAAGCCGGACAGAGGCGCATCCAAGGCCTTGCGGCGGGGCGTGCTCTCGGCCGAGCCGGCGCTCCCGGTTGAACATGTTCAACAAGCCATCCCGGCAGGACATGGCGCACCACGCTGCCAAAACTCGAGACTCGCACCAACTCACCGATGACCGACACGCAGGATCTCCGCGCAGCAAAACGAGCCGCGACCTAAAGCACAACAGCAGCCGCTACGGTACCGCTCGTGGAACACTCCGACTCGGGGGCTCAGCAGTCGCTGGCGGATCTCCTGCATTTGCCTGCAGTCCAGGAGGTCACGTCGCTGTTCCGCCAGTTCATCGCCGCGGCCGGCAACGGTCATGGTGCCCACGGCATCGCAAGAGTCCTGCAACAGCACACAGGCATGGCGGTGATCGTCCAGGATCCGGCCGGCCGTGTCATCGTGGCAAGCGGCGTTGACGAACGACGCAACTCCGACGATTCTCAACCCGAGCGACCACTTCCGGACAATGCCTCTCATGCTGTCGCTGTACTCCACGGTGACAGATGGGTGGCCATCGCTTCCCCGCGAGGAGAGGTGCTCGGCGCGATAAGCCTGCTCGACGCTGCCCACCGGGCCACCGGTGTCGATCTCTTTCAGCTTGAGCAGGCGACCACAGTCCTGGGTTGGGAGATGCTGCATGACCGGAACCTTGCAGAGGCCGAGGTTGCGTCGTGGGGCGACTTCGCTACCGAGCTGCTCGAGGACTCCGATGCGGATCGCGTCCGAGCCCACGCAGAAAGGCTTGGGCATGATCTCGATCGGCCACACCGCGCCGTTTTCGCGTTGCCAACCGACCCGGTATCGCAGGACGTGCGTGACGTCGTCCGTCAGGTTGCGGCCCGTCTCGGCATCGAATACCTCGTGACATCCCGCTCACACGGAGCGGTGTTGGTCGTGGCCGAGGAGCTGGACTGGAGCGAGTTGGGCAGTGCCGTCGCTTCGCAGTGCGGAGGGAAGGTACGCGTAGGTGTGGGCGGCCGTTACCGTCTGCAGGATCTCAAGAGGTCCGTAGGCGACGCCGAGTTCGCGCTGAAACTCCCGGGCGCCACGAAGGGCCAATCGGTAGTCAGTTTCGATGATCTCGGCGTCTGGCGCCTGTTGGCACGACCAGACGCGGATGACCTGCAGAACCTCGTCACTCACTGGATCGGGACACTGATTGACTATGACCGCGAACATCACAGCGAACTTCTGAAGACCCTCTTCGCGTACCTAAACGAGTTCGGAGCACTAGAGGCCACGGCAGCCAAGCTCTTTGTCCACCGCAACTCTCTCAGGTACCGGCTCATGCGCATTGCCGAACTGACAGGCTGGGACCTGAACGACCCCGAACATCGATTTCACCTGAATCTTGCGTGCCGGGCCTGGCTGGTGCACCAGGTGCTCGACAGTCCATCACCTACGAATCTGAATCCGCGAGACACCAACGGCGGCGGCGCGACGGGACCGAGCCTGTCGAGTCGCCGCTCCGGAGCTTCGCCCGTTCCTGCTCCCGGCAAGAACAAGAAGCCGAGGCAAAGACGGTTCGGCCTGGCCTGATAGGTTCCTTTCCCTCGTTGCCTGCGAGTTGAACCTGCGCATCGTGTGAGTGGCGGCACTTGTGATCACCGGCCGACGCACGTGACTGGTCGGTGGACCCAAGGGTGACGCGGTAGCGTTTTGGAAAGAACGACTGGAGGACGAGGCACGTGGTGCCAGGGCGCCCAGACGCGGTGCCGGCGACGAGCCGGACAGCGATCACCCCTTTCGAGTCAAACACCGAGTGGTCTGGTGAAGGCGCGATCGACGCCCGGGGGGGCACGGCCGTCACAGCTGAGATCCCGGCCGTCCCAGTCGCCCCCGCGTACGGCGTGTTGCTGCCGGACGGCTCGATCTGGTATCCGGGCTCCAAGCGCAAGCTCCCGGCGCCGACCTTGCTCCGCGTGACTGTCTGGACGCTCGCTTTCTTGGTCGCGCTCGCTGGCGCTGGGCTCGTCGTGGAGCACTACCACCCGTCCTGGACAAACCCGCTGCGTCACGTTGTGGGCACGCCTGGCCAAGCTGCCAATCCCGGTACCAGCACCGTGACCACCCGCCCGCCGGCGGCCTCAACTGTGATGAAGGAGATATCACACACGTTCAACTCGGTGACCTATTCGGTACCTGGCGTCCCGTTTGTGCTGGCTATCAAGACGACGCAACGGTGCTATGTCGTTGTGAGGGCCCTCACGACCAAGACGAACCTCTTCGGCGCGACAATCGGCGCCGGCGTTACACAGTCGGTTCTGGTGCCGAGCGGTTCTAGCAGTTTGGAGGCCTACGCAGGTGGGTCGTCCCTGTCGGTCAGTTTCCTAGGCAAACCAGTCGGTACCATCGCTGTTCTCCGCTACGCCGTAACCTACAACTTCATTCCTGCAACCTCGTGAGCTACAGCCGCCCAACGGCGCCAGGCGCCGAGCGGAACATCGCACGCCAGCGACGTTTCTGGACCCGCCGAGCGGCCAGCTGGGATCACGGTGCCGGCAACAATCCAGGTCTGGTCAAGGTCGTAGAGCGTGTGCTGGACGAGGCTGACCCGTCTCCGGAGTCGTTCGCCGTCGATCTCGGCTGCGGATCAGGGCAGGTGACGCTCGCTCTCGCTAAGCGGTGCAGAAAGGTGCTCGGGGTCGACGTAAGCGAAGAGATGATCGCCCTCCTGCTCGAGAACGCGAAGCAGGAGGGCGTCTCTAATGTCGAAGGACGGGCTGTGGCGATCGAGCGTCTGGGCCTGTCGGAGAAATCGGTTGATCTGGTTGTCTCGAACTACGCACTGCATCATTTGCGCGACAAAGACAAGCAGGTCGCGGTGAATGAGGCGTTCAACTGGCTCCGCCCAGGCGGCAAACTCGTGATAGGCGACATGATGTTCGGACGCGGTGGCGACGCCAGGGACCGTGAGATCATCGGGTCGAAACTGGCCCTGCTCGTTCGCAAAGGACCAGGAGGCTGGTGGCGGATAATCAAGAACAGTGGTCGTTATTTGATGCGATTCCAGGAGCGGCCCATCTCGATGTCCGCGTGGGCCACGATGTTCGACAAGGCGGGTCTCACCGATGTCAAGGCCATCCCGGTCGTGAACGAAGCAGCGGTAGTACGCGGGACCAGACCCTGATCGCCGAGCAACAGCACACCATCTTCCCACCACAGCGAGCTCTCGAAGTGACGGAGGATGAACCGCTCGCAACCTCATTGGCCGCGATGCACGAGCATGCTCGTCGCCGTCGCGTCCAGGACGCGCCTAGGAAGTCGCCAGGTACTTGACCAGCTCAGGCACGAACCGGGCCGCATCGATTGTTCCGACCCCCGATGCGAGGTCATAGCCCCGTAAAGCCGGATAGCCAGTCACCTTCTCCAACTTGCCGTCCTGGGTGAACGAGACCGTGTTGTTTCCTTTCGTGATGTCGACGATTCCTGCCGCCCGCGAAGCCGACAGGGCATAGAGGGCGGGGTTGATGAGCCCGAGCGGATGGCCGGCCTCTTGGTCGGCAAGAGCGATGATCCCGGCGAACAAGGGTGTCGCGACACTCGTGCCGCAGGACGGGTACCAGCCAGGGGCTTGTCCTGAGAAGCTCTGGTAGGAATCGACCGAACCGTTGCAGGCTGCGCTCATGGAGACGTCGGGGACGCCTCGATGCTGTCCCACGATCGCCGCCACGTCGTTCTGGTAAGTGGGTCGCGCAAAGATGATCGACTTGCCACCGCCGCCGGCGAGAGGATTCGAGGCGGAGCGTTCCGCGGTGCTACTACCGCCCCCCGCGCCGGACGTCTCGTTCCACACTACGTCGGGAGAAGTGCGGTGGCCCTCGGCGTCGAGATGCAGCTGTGTGCCGCCAACTGCGGTCACAAGGGGGTCAGTATCCGGCCACGAACTGACCGGGAAGTCGTAGAACGTCGAACCATCGGGACCGACATCGGCGGCGCCGAAGTCACCCGAAGCCGCGAGCACTGTCACGTTGTTGGTGCTGTCGGCGGCGGCGGTGTAGGAGGCCCGCAGATCCAGCAGTGCCTGCGCGGTGGGAAAGGTCTGCTCGGTAGCGCCGAAACTCTGGCTTATGACTCCGCCCAGGTGGTGCTTGATGGCATACAGCTCCGCCGTGACGATCTGCGGGAAGCCACTCGTGCCTTCGTCCTCAGAGGTCGGGGTCTCTAGGAGCAGGATCTTCGCGCCCGGCGCCATGACGTGTGCCCACTCGACGTCGAGGGTTGCCTCGCCCGCCCAACCCTCGCGGTCCTCCGACGCCACATACGGAGGGACCACCCCGGCAGGCTGGATAACAGTGAAGGAGGGGGGGGCAGGCAGTTTGAAGGACCTGTCGAATACAGTCAGGTCGTGTGCGATCGTCGGTGAGCCGAACGAGTCGACGATGACGATCGTCTGCCCGTTGCCGTTGACGCCCCCTTTGAGCAAGGGGCCCAGGTCGTAGGCCTGCTGTATCTGAGCGGGCTCGTAGCAGGCAATGCCGAGGGTCCTCTCACACGCGGAAGTGTTCGGCGGACCCGACTGGGCCGAACCCACGTGAATGACCTCGGGATGTACGACGACCGCGTTCAACGGGATGGTGATCGTTGCGGTGACCCCGCGACCGCCGGGCACAACTGTCACAGCCGTGTTGGCGAGAGCGGTAGCCGCCGCGAAAATCACCGCGGCGCCACAGAATCTCCTCCGGTTCATCCGCCTCCCGCGCACTCGTCGTCCGAGTGGATCGTAGCGTCGCATCCCCGCCGGAGGCGCCCCTCGTGGCCTGGGTGACACAAGGCAACCTTCGCGATGAGCTAGCTCGTCGGCCATCCTTCTAGTTGAGGGGTGTAGGGACGAGCAGCAAGGACCCGCTCACTCGATTTGCGCAGGTACGCCTCATCAATGTCGTAACCGACGTAACGACGACCAGTCTCGACGGCTGCCACCGCCGTCGAACCTGAGCCAAGGAAGGGATCGAGGACAAGATCGTCCAGGTAGGTATAGAGCTCGATGAATCTCCTCGGCAGTGCAACGGGGAACGGGGCGGGATGCGCCACGCGGCGCGCAGACTCCGGTGGGATCTCCCATACAGACAGGGTCGCGGCGAGGAACTCGTCACGAGTGATGGTGCTCACTCCCTTGCGCGCCCGGCTCCATCGCTCCTTGGAGAAGCAGAGGCAGTACTCGTGCAGGTCGCGAAACGTCGGGTTGCTCGCCGACAGCCAGCTGCCCCACGCACAAGACCCAGAGGCCCCTTTGGCCTTTACCCAGATGACTTCCCCCCGTGCGAGGAACTTGAGGTCCTCCATGATCGCGGTGACGTGGTCTGCGAGAGAGACATACGGTCGACGACCAAGGTTGGCTACGTTCACAACGGCCCGCCCACCCGGTTCGAGAACCCTGTATGTCTCCTTGAACACGGCTTGCAAGAGCGCCAGGTATTCGTCGAAGCTGAGATCCGAGTCGTATTCCTTGCCGACGTGGTACGGCGGTGAGGTGACCATGAGAGCAACGCAGTCATCGGGAAGCTCGGTCATTCTTTCGGCCGAGTGGGCATAGAGGCCGCTCACAACTACCGCCTCAGAAGGCGCCCGGTCAGAGCTCGTCTCGACTTGCTTCAACGCACGATCGTAGAACGGCGAAGAGTCGTGGCCCTCTCGCCGACCTACCCCGAAGCGCGTTGTCCTCGTCGCCATCGGGCCCTTCCTTCTCACGTGATGCCGACCCGGAAGCTCAACGCTCCGTGTGACGACCTATCTGGACGAGGCTAACACCGCACCCGGGCTCTCCCGGGTCGCACCCGGGCACGTGTCGGATCGGAACGGCGAAGGTGGTGACCGCCAGGTAAGACCCCAGCCCGTCTGATCAGGTCGCGTCAGCCAACGAGGTCGTGTCGGCGACTAGCTCAGCCAGACATCCTCCAACCTATAGGCGCCGCCTGGGTTCACGGCGAATCCATGTAGCGTCGGCTGCCAGGCATAGATGTTCGGCGGGTAGTCGAGCGCGACGTACGGGGCGTCTTGGGCAACCAGAGCCTGGATCTTCTCGTAAAGCGAGGCACGCTTGGCACTGTTGAACTCGGTCTCGGCCTGTCGCACCAGCGCGATCGCTTTCGGATCGTCGTAGTAGGTCCAGAAGGAATGTGATCCTCCGTCCTGTACGTCGACCTGGAACGAAGCCATCTCGTCGGGGTCGCTTATGTCGTTCGTCGCGCCGTTGATCATTGCCTCGTAGTTGAAAGCCTCGAAGGCTGCCGTATAGGCAGCATCGTCGAGCTGCCGGATCGAGACGTTGATGTTCAGCGGCTTGAGCTCCTGCTGGATTATCGTTGCCGCTTCCACGTACTGGGTGTTGCCACTTGGCACCAGGATCGATGTCGAGAAGCCGTGTGGATAGGCCGACTGTGCCAGCTCGGCCTTGGCTTGAGCGAGGTTGTAGCCGAGCGTCGGCACCTTTGCGTAGTACTGCAGGCTCGGCGGGAAGAACGAGTTACCCGGATCGGCAGTGCCGAAAGTCGTGACCTTGGCGAGCTGTTCGATGTTGATGGCGTGGTTGATCGCCCTACGAACGTGCCGGTCCTTGAACTGCGGGACCTTCTCGTTGAAAAACAGCAAATCGACGGCCCAGGATCCGAATGCCTCCAGCACCAGGGCCGGGTTCGCCTTCAAAGCAGTCACCTGGGCAGGCGGGACAGCCGAGATCACCTGGACCTCCCCGGACTTGAGCTGGAGCACCCGTTGGTTGTCGTCGGAGATATAGCTGAAGTTGACCCCGTCGAGATAGGGCTTACCGGGTTGCCAGTAATTCTTATTCTTCGCCAGGACCGCGTTGCCGCCCTTGACGAACGACTTCAGCACGAATGGCCCGGTGCCGACGGGATTGGCGAAGAAAGCGGACTCGCTCTCGCCACCGAAGTTCTTCGGGAGAATCGCATTCGCGAATACCGAGATGTCCGACAAGAAGGGGGCCCACGGCTGGGACAACTGGAAGGTGACCGTGCGCGGGTCGGTCGCCTTGTAGGACTTGATCGCGAAGTCCAAGAAGCTGAGCGGGCCGTCGGCGTCAGTGGCGGCGCGGCGGATCGAGAACACGACATCGTCTGCGGTCACGGGCTTGCCATCGGAGAACTTCACGCCCGGTCGGAGCGAGAAGGTCCAGGTCTTCCCATCTGAGCTCACCGTGTGACCCTGTGCAAGCCACGGAATGAGCGCGCCCTGCGCGCTGGTTATGTACAAAGGCTCGAAGATCTTGTCCAACGTGTAGACGTCGCCCTCGACGATCGAGTTCGCCGGGTCCAGCTGGGTTGGTCCCGTCTGTCGGCCGAAGTTCAAGGTTCCACCGCGCTTGGTCGTGGCCGCGCCGAAGTTGCGCGTCACGGCGGGCGCTGCCCAAGCAGAGCTGTTGTACGCGGCAAGCAGTGAACCAGATCCGACCACGCCTGCACCGACCACGCCGAAGCGGAGCATCTCACGGCGGCTGTAGCGCCGCGGTTTGTCGTTCGGCGTCGACCCGTCACGTGAGGCCTCTCGATGTGTCACGTTCTGCCTTTCCGTTCGAGGCTGCGCTCGTCGCGCGATTCAGCTTGACGGCGACAACCTACAAATCCGATCAGATTACTCAGATTAACGTAGTTGTCGCAGCAGCGTTACGCAACCGAGGGTGTCGCACAATCGGCGTGCCGCGTTGAAAGACGCCTGTCACAGCTCCGGGCTCGCTGAGGCTCGCCAGATCGGTCGGCTCGCTATCAAGCAGTATCGCGTCGAACTGGTAACCAGGGGCGATTCGTCCCAGGCGGTCCGCCACACCACAGAGTTCGGCTCCCACCGAAGTCGCGGCCAACAACGCCTCCTCGACACTGAGACCGGCTCGATGCAACAAGGCGAGCTCCGAGAGGTTGCGCCCGTGATCGATGCGGTGGCCGAAATCAGTGCCGAGCGCTACCTTCACCCCCGCTGCACGGGCGATCTGGACAGCGTCTCCAAGGTGTTCCCCGACCGCGATCGCCCGTGACGCCCGGCCCGGATCGAGGTCACCGGACCGTGCCGACGCCGCCAAGCGCTCGTATATCGCAAGAGTAGGCACGAGAAAGCATCCGCGCGCGGCCATGGCCGCAGCGTCAGCCTCGGTGAGAAAGACCCCGTGCTCGATTGATCGGGCCCCGGCCAATATTGCCCAGCGGATGGCTTCGCCGCCGAGCGCGTGCACCATTACCGGGCGATGGCGGCGGCTCGCTTCGAGCACGGCAGCTACGAGATCCTCGAACGAGAGCTCAGGATCGAACCCTCCATCGGATGTCGCCAACACTCCTCTCGTGGCAATCAACTTGATCCAGTCGGCTCCAGAACGGAGGGCGAGACGGACTGTCTTCCGCATCTCCTCGGGACCATCGGCGAGATTCGGCGGTCTGCCCGGGTAATCGGGCAGCGAGTAGTCAACCGAGCATTCAAGGCCAGGGCCTGTCAAGAAGCCGTCCGTATGACCTCCCGTCGAGCCGATGGCGACAACCGAGACTTGCATCGTGGGCCCTGGCACGTAGCCGGCCGCAACACCGTCGCGAATCCCCGCATCTGCGATACCGGCGTCGCGGACGAACGTGACGCCTGCCGCGAGGGTGCGTCGCAGGACGTCGGCCGTCTCGAGCACCCGGCGCGAGAACGGCGTACGAAGCAGCTCGAGGGTGTCGAAACTGGACAGGCCCGTATGAAGGTGACAGTCGAAGATCCCGGGCAACAGCCACAGTCCGTCGCCGTCGAGCATCACTTCACTCGCGCCGGGCGAGAGATCCTTCGCAACAGCTCTTACGACTCCGGCCGCGACAAGAACGTCCAAGGGTCCGCCAAATCCTCCGGTCTCGTCCAGCACGTTCACCCCATGGATGAACAGGCCCGGCGGCGGCGCGCTTGGGCCGCCAAGCCCCACCGAGTCACCTGCACCCGCGGGCGAGCTCACTTTTCGAGGAGGACCTCGGCGGCGGCGGCGAGGGCCGTTATGTGGTCGTCCACGCTTCGGAGACCCGCCTTCATAGTGTCGACCGAGAGGTGAGTCGCGTGCACAGCGCGCCACAGTTCGCGCTGCTGCTCGAGGTAGGCGAGATCGCCGGCACCGACGTTGACGAACCCCTCCATCCCGATCGTTGAAGGATCCCGGCCCGCCTCGACTGCCGCCGTCTCGATCACGGCGAGTGCCTCCTCGAGCTGTGATCCTGGGGCGATCAAAGGGAACCAGCCGTCCGCGAGCCTGCCGACGCGCCGCAATGCCGGAGCCGACGTGGCACCAAACCAGATCGGGATCGGCCGCTGAATGGGGAGAGGAGCGAGACCTGCGGCGGTCACAGTCTCATAGCTTCCCTCGAAGGTCACCGACTGCTCCGTCCACAGCCGACGCATGAGATCGACCTGCTCGGCGATCCGTTGACCGCGATTCGAAAAATCCTTCCCGAGTGCCTCATACTCAACGGCGTTCCAGCCGATTCCGACACCGAGACGAAAACGGCCCCCCGAAAGGAGGTCGACCTCTGCTGCTTGTTTCGCGACGAGGACGGTCTGTCGCTGAGGAAGAATCACAATCCCCGTGACGAGCTCGAGAGACGAGATGGCCGCCAGGTAGCCGTATAGGACGAACGGCTCGTGAAAAGTACTCTGCAGGTCGTACGGGCCAGTCCAACCGGTGTGGACCCTTGTGTCGGCGCCAAGCACGTGATCGTACGCGAGGACGTGGTGATACCCGAGCTCCGAGACGGCATCCGCGTAGCTACGAACCGCCCCGCGATCCGCACCGATCTCCGTTTGGGGAAACACGACACCGATCTTCATGCGGGGGCAACTCCCTTCATGACCGAGCGCAACGGCAGCCGTTCAGGCAGCACGAGGGCAGTGTAGCCCTGCCCGTTCGGCACGAGTCCTGCAGCGATCAGGGGCTCTTCGCGAGCTCAGCAGCAGCCGAGACGTGACGGTAGTTCTGCCATAATTGCTGAACGATGTCACCGACGAAAGGAGAGATCACCCACACCCCGAAAGGGTTATCAAGCGAGCTTCGCACGCCCTATCGCTGAGCACGATCGCTCTCGTCTTTGGAGTCCTCGTCATCCAACTGGCCTTCATAACCTCGTATGTCGGTGCCTTCCACCATCCGGCCCAACACAACGTCCGGGTTGAGGTAGTCACACCTAGCTCGGTGGCCGGTCAACTCGTCTCCCGCCTTGACCGTCTATCTGGCAGGCCGCTCGGGGCAGAGCGGCCACCGGCATAACGGATGCCCTCGCCGCTCTTCGCGCGAGGCGAACCAAGCTCGAGGGGCGAACATGCGGCTGGCGATCCAGCGCGTCTTAAATTAGGTGTGGGTTGAGTTAACGGTGGACTGAGAGGAGCGTGCGCCGGCGGGTCGAGCTGGAACCGAATGTTGAGTCGCCCGGGTAACGCGCTTTCAGCGAATAGGTTCCCGCTGTCTCCTCCACGATGGAGCATGTGCCGGTCGCTATCCCATCCGAGCCCCTGAGCACCGCCAGACACGTTCTCCTCCCGTCGCTTACGGTGACCTTGCCACGTGGAGCCGCTGATCGGGCTCTTGCGATCAGGCCTCTGACCTGCACCCGTATGGCGACCAGTCGACCGGCGAGAGCGTGAGAGGCAACAGCGGCTATGGCGGTCGTCGTGGGTGGCAGCCACCTGAACGCCGAGGTGCTGTCGACTGCAACACACGAGATCGCCGACGGGCACGAGACTGATTCCAGGGGGGTACCCGGATCGATGTTGTCGGGCGACGACCACGAGCCGGCTCCGTAGATGACGGCGTGGCCTTTGAAGTCGACGGCGGCGCAGAACCTCGCCGAGGGACAGGAGACCGATCTGAGCCCACCGGCGCCCGCGTGGATCGTCACCGGCTTCGACCACGTTCCGCCGCTGTAAGTGACGGCGCGGGAACTGCGATCCACCGCTACACAGAACTTCCCAGTCGGGCATGAGACGGAGGTGATGCCGCCTCCACCAGGATCGATGCCAAGCGGCGACGACCAGGTCCCGTCGCTGTATGTGACGGCGTTGCTACGGAGATCAACTGCGACACAGAAACTCTCCGACGCGCAGGAGATGGAGGTCAGCCCGCCTCCGGTCGGGTCCACGCGCGCGGGTGACGACCAGGAACCGTTCCTATATGTGACAGCGTTGCCACCCTTGTCGACCGCGGCGCAGAAGCTCGCCGACGGGCAGGTGACAAAGGTGAGACTGCTGCCACCGGGATCGATCCTGACCGGTCCTGACCAAGTCCTACCTTCGTAGGTGAGCACGTGGAGGTCGTGGTCGGCTGCCACGCAGAACCTTGCTGTCGAGCACGAGATGGCGGTGAGCCCACCTTCGCCTGGGTCGACGCTGAGAGGAGCGGACCAGGTCGTGCCGTTGTAGGTCACGACGTTGCCGCGCAGGTCCACTGCCGCGCAGAAGGTCGAGCTCGGACAAGATACGCCGACGAGCCCGCCTGCGCCGGGGTCGAAGCTCACAGGCGCGGACCAAGCCTTTCCGTTGTAGGTGAACACGTTGCCGTGGCGGTCCACGGCCGCGCAAAAGGTCTCAACCGGGCAGGAAACCGATGCCGGACGGAATCCGTTGGAATCGATCTTGACCGGCTTCGACCACGCCGAGCCGTTGTAGGTGAGCTCGTCGCCACTCTCTTCCACCGCCGCACAAAAGGTCGCCTTGGGGCAGGAGACAGAGACAAGGATGCCGGCACCCGGACCGGTCGGGTAAGGGCCTGACCACGAGCCGGAGGCGTAGGTGAGAGCGCTCCCGCCCTCGTCCACCGCGAGGCAGAGCTTCGACGACGAACAGGAGATCGAGCTCACGTAGTATCCGTTCGTGTCGATGCTGACTGGCTTCGACCATGACCTGCCGTTGTAGGTCAGCGCGTTGCCCTCCGCATCGACAGCGATACACAGATTCGCCTTAGGGCAGGTCACAGTGTCGAGGCCCTGCGCGCCCGCGTCGACGTAACGGAAACCGACCCACGACCTGCCCTGATAGACGACGGCGAAGCCACCCCGGTCCACAGCGACGCACGAGGTCGGCCGTGCGCAAGACACCGAAGCAAGGCTGAATCCGCTCGAGTCGATCCGAACAGGCTTCGACCACGAGCTTCCGTTGTAGGTGAGCGCGTTGTCGTTCTGGTCCACAGCGGCGCAGAATGTCACCGTCGGGCAGGAAACAGACGTGAATCCGCCTCCGCCGGCGTCGATACTTTCGGGTAACGACCACGTCTTGCCGTTGTAGACGAGGACGGTCCCATTCGAGTCCACTGCGGCGCAGAACCTCGCCGTGGGACAGGAGACGGCAGTCGGCGCGCCCGCGAGTGGGTCGATCGTCCCTCCCTTGGACCAGGTGGCCGCAACACCGGCGGCACGTGACGCCACCACTGCGGGTTGCGCGCCGGCGGCCGACGGGTACTCGATCGCGACGACCGCAATCGTCCCAACGAGTAGATGAGCGATCAAACGACGCGTCATCTCGGCTCCTCCTGTCCGGGAACTCTCTGTACGACGCCAGGCGTGCGGCTAGAGAGGACTGACCCGCGCGAGCTCGTGGCGTGATGGTCGTACGCGCTCATGTGGACAGGCCCGCCCACCGACCGTGCGCTCGGCAGACGCGCAGCATCCCACATACCCGCTCCAACTACTGCGCGCCCGATAGGCGCGGCACACTCTCGAAGGATCTCCGGCTCCTGCGAACGAGTTTGCGATCTGTAGGCACGGCGGTAGCTAGTATCCACGCCGTGCGGGCAACGCGGACAGGCAGCTCTTCGCTGGCGCGTGCCCTTTGAGAATGTCTACGGCTCGTCTCGGCGGGCGACATCCCGCTTACGGCGGAATTCCCAGATGAACGTGCTCGTCACCGGTGGTGCCGGCTACATCGGCAGTGTCGTCGTCGCCAGGCTGCTCGAGGCCGGCCACGAGGTCACGGTGATCGATGACCTGTCCACGGGGCATCGAGATGCTGTCCCCGACGATGCCCGGTTCGTGCTCGAGAGGGTGCAGCACGTTTCCGACACGCTCGGTCGGCATAGTTTCGACGGCGTCGTCCACCTCGCGGCGTCCTCGCTCGTCGCAGAGTCGATCACCGATCCGCAGAAGTACGAGACAAACAACGTCGCCGGCACACGCGGGCTCCTCGAGGCCCTGAGAACCGCTGAGATCCCCAAGATCGTCTTCTCCTCCTCGGCGGCCGTCTACGGCGAGCCGGAACGGGTGCCGATCGAAGAGGACGCCCCGACAGTCCCACTCAACCCCTACGGTTCCTCGAAGCTCTCCGTCGACCGGATGCTGGATGCGGAGGCGGCCCGGCATGGCATCGCTGCCGTCAGCTTGCGCTATTTCAACGTGGCGGGCTCTTACGCTGTCCTCGGCGAGAGGCACAGCCCCGAAACCCACCTGATCCCGCTAACCCTGCGAGCCGCTCTCGATTCCCGCCCGGCTACCGTCTTCGGAGACGACTATCTGACTCCGGACGGAACCTGCATACGTGACTACATCCACGTCGTCGACATCGCGGACGCCCACCTGCTGGCTCTCGATGCAGCCTCACCTGGAACCTGGCGGGTGTTCAACCTCGGCAACGGAGAGGGCTTCTCGGTCCGTGAGGTGATAGCTGCCGCGCGACGTGTAACCGGGCTGCCACTGGCCGAATCCGTCACAGCCCGTCGCGCCGGGGATCCGGCAGTGCTCGTCGCCTCCTCAGAACGCGCCCGCAAGGAGCTCAACTGGGCACCGAAGAAGCCGAGACTCGACGAGATGGTCGACGACGCCTGGCAGTTCCTGCACAGAGGGCAGAGATGAGCCCACGCCAAGCCCTGGGCGAGGGTTTCCGTCACGTCTTCGGCCGGTTACCGGAGGGGATCTGGTCGGCTCCCGGGAGAGTCAACCTGATCGGCGAGTTCACGGACTACAACGACGGCTATGTGTTGCCGCTCGCTCTCCCTTTTTCCTCGATGGCCTCCGCCGCTCGACGCGACGATGATCTCGTGAGAGTCGCTTCCGCCCAACGATCCGAGAGCGGCGAGTTCTCAGTAGTCGAAGCGGCGACCGACAAGCTGAGGCCAGGGGCAACGATGGGATGGGCGTCGTACGTCCTCGGCGTCATCTGGGCCCTGAGACAGGCCGGCGCCAAACTTGGAGGAGTCGACCTCGTCATCGACAGTGACGTGCCGATCGGAGCTGGTCTCTCATCGTCCGCAGCACTCGAGTGCTCGGTCGCGTTGGCACTGCACGACCTCTACGGATTGTCGCTGTCGCGACAGGACCTTGCCCTTGTCGCCCAGCGGGCCGAAAACGAATTCGTCGGCGTACCTACCGGGATCATGGACCAGACGGCCTCGCTGCTCTGCAGGTCCGGTCATGCTCTGTTCCTCGATACGCGCACATTCGAGGTGAGACAGATCCCCCTCGACCTGAAGCCCGTTGGCCTGACCCTGCTCGTCGTGAACACCGGGGTCAAGCACGCCCTCGGCAACTCGGCCTACGCCGATCGCGTCCGCGATTGTCGCCAGGCCGCCAAAGAGCTTGGTGTCCCCGCGCTGCGTGATGTCGCGCCGGAGAACATAGACGACGCCCTCGCCAAGATCACCGACGAGGTGGTACGGCGCCGGGCTCGTCACGTGATCAGCGAGCAGAGCCGTGTCCTCGAAGTGGTCCGGCTCCTTGAGTCGGGAAGGCCCGCCGAGGTTGGTCCCGTTCTCAGCGCCGGACACCGCTCGTTGCGTTACGACTACGAAGTCTCCTGCGCCGAGCTGGACACGGTCGTCGACGTCGCCCTCGCCAACGGCGCGCTCGGCGCCCGCATGACGGGAGGCGGCTTCGGAGGCTCGGCCGTGGTGCTCGTCGGGTTCGCCAAAACAGAGGCAGTGACGATGGGAATTGCAGAGGCGTTCGCCGCGCGGGGTTACAGCCCGCCGCAGACCATTGAAATCGTGGCCTGCGATGGGGCGTCGCGCGTCGCCTGAACGCAGTCCCACGCATGCCCTGGCCGGGCGGCAGAATAGGCGGCCAGGTACGGCGTTGGCACGTAGTTTCGATAGGAGGATGACATGAAGGCGATGGTCCTGGAGTCCTTGGCCCCACTCGAGCACTCACCTGTCCAACTGCGTGAGCGCGCCGAGCCGACGGCGGGCCTCGGTCAGATCGTGATCAGGGTCCATGCCTGCGGTGTCTGCCGCTCTCAGCTCCACATGATCGAGGGCGAGTGGAAAGGCCGTGGCGTGCCATCGATGCTCCCCATCATTCCCGGCCACGAGGTCGTCGGCTCGATCGTCGAGATCGGCCCGGGAGTCGAAGGCCTGGCGCTCGGCCAGCGGGTCGGGGCACAACCGCTTTGGTCCTGTTGCGGACGCTGCTCCTACTGTCTCAACGCGCACGAGAACATGTGCGCCAATAAGAAGATGGCGGGCGAGACGATCGACGGCGGGTTCGCCGAATACATGCTCGCGACCGCGGACCACGTCTACCCGGTGCCCGAGACCCTCGGCGACGCCGAGGCGGCGCCGCTGTTCTGCCCTGGCCTGGCGGCATACGGAGCAGTGGTCAAAGCCGGGCTCTCGCCCGGAGCCGAGGTCGCCGTTTTCGGAGTCGGCGGCGTCGGACACCTCGTCCTTCAGATCGCCCTCCTCACCGGCGCGGTGGTCACAGCCGTCGACCGCGTGGCGCAACACCTTGAACTCGCGCAACAGCTTGGTGCGCACCACATCGTCGACGCCTCGACCAGCGGGGTCGAGGCGGAATTTGCCGCCCGCGGGGGGCTGGACGCGGCAATAGTGTTCGCTCCCTCCGACGCCGTCGTCCAGCAGGCAGTTCGAGTTCTCAGGCCCGGCGGCATCGCGGTGCTCGGCGTCGGCGCCCAGGTGGGCGAGTGGACTTTTGACGAGAAACGACTTGTCAGCACCGCCCTCGGCCCGCGCCACCAGATGCACGAGGTCCTGGGTCTAGCCGCCGCTGGCAAGCTTCGCGTCGTCTACGAGGCCTTTGCCCTGGCGGATGCGCCAGAGGCGCTCGCCCGCCTCAAGGCCGACACGCTTCGCGCCCGCGCTGTGCTCGTCATCTGATGGGTCAGTGCCGCTGACGCGAAACCGAACGCCTCCTAGGCCTAGGCCACGAACCGACCCTGGCACCGGGCGCAGCCAGGCTTTCGGACTACGCGTGCAGCGTCGAAATCCCTGGCACTCACAGTACTTGCTAACAAAATTTGTTGCTGTTAGGTTTCTGAATTCGTAAGCAGTTTGGATGCAGGCCCAGTCCGCGCGAGAGCACGGATGATTTCGGCAAGAAACTGGAGGGCAGCATGGCAAAGGACATACCCGAAGAAATCAGCAGCACTCAGAGAGAGTTGTCCAGACGGCGTTTCCTTCGCAACGCAGGAGCTGTGGCTGCACTGCCGATGCTCGGAAGCGTTGCCGGGATTCTCGGCGCGCAGGGAGCTGGTGCGCAGACTTACAAGCGCAACAGCGACCACCCGTTCTTCGCGGGGCACCCGAAATACCACTTCGTGATGGACAACCACGTGACCACGAACTCCTTCTTCACGGCAACCATCTACGGCTGTCAGGACTTCTGTGCCCTCACTGGTTGCACCTTCACCTGGACCGGCTCGCAGACCTCGGTCGTCGGCCAGATGGTCGCCGCCATGGAAAGCGCAATTGCTTCGAAGGCCGCCGGCATCGGCGTACCTCTCATCGACAACACCGCCTTCAACGCTCCGACCAACGCAGCCCTCAACGCTGGCATCCCTGTGATTGCCTACAACGCGGACGTGGCGCCCGGATTCGTTAACAACAGGCAGGCCTACGTCGGCCAGTCAAACCTGACAGCTGGCGCGGCAGTTGCGAGCGCGATCCTGAGCCACGGTGTTCCGCACCTGACAAAGGGCGACGTGGTCGCTGGAATCATCGCTACCCCCGGTACTGGCAACATCCAGCCGAGGATCGATGGAGCGAAGCCGGTATTCACTGCCGCAGGCATCGATTTCGTCGAGGTCGGGACTTCGGCCACAGAAGGCGCGCCAGAGTACAACGCCATCTCGTCGTGGTACTCCGGTCACCGGGACGTGAAGTTCATGATGACCGTCGACAGCGGCGACTCCAACGCCGTGGCAGAGTTCATCGTCAACAACAAGCTGAAGGGCAAGGTTGGCGGCTCCGGATGGGACACCGGCCTCCCGGTGATGGACGCCATCGAGAGTGGCTCCCTGCTCCAGACCGTCGACCAGCAGGCTTACCTGCAGGGCTTCGACACGCTCATGCAGCTGTTCCTCTACAACATCTCCGGTGGGCTGATGGCGCCGACCGACACGAACACTGGTACCGCCATCGTGGTCAAGGCGACCGTTGGGTCGTACCTGAAGGCCAGTCGGTGGGAAGGCACAGCCCCCAAGGAAACGGTGGGCACTGCTCCTAAGCCGATTCCGTACTAATCGGACGCAGGAAAGATAGTCGGAGGTCGCCCGAACGGTGGCCTATCCAGTAACCAGCCCGGCCGAGCCCAAGAGCTCGGCCGGGCTACCCTCGGGCGGCCTGGGCCGCTACCTTTGGAGTGCCTTCGTCGCGCAGCGTGAGGTCACCCCGATCATCATCACGGTCGCGCTTTTCATCTTCTTCTCGGTCGACTCCTCGAACTTCCTCACCTCCCTGAGCTTGAACGCCGCCGCCGGCTTTGCAGCTCCGGTCGGAGCGATTGCCGTCGGCGAGGTGCTTGTGCTCGTACTGGGGGAGATCGACCTCTCCGCAGGACAGGTGTTCCTTACCACGCCCTGGGTCATGTACTGGCTCTGGCAGCTGGGCCTTCCCGTGGGCTGGGCCATACTCGCCTCGCTCTTCGTCGCCGCCGGCGTCGGGATGATCAACGGCATGATCACCGTGTTGTTGAACGTCCCGTCGTTCGTCGCGACCCTGGCGACGAACTTCATCCTGTTCGGAATCGTGCTCATCGAGTCGAACGACACCGAAGCCACGCCGATTCCGGGCTCGCTTCCGCCCCAGACCTCGAGCGTTGTCCCCCACGTGGGCTTCTTCGGCCAGGTGATCGGCGTCTGGCTGTGGTCAGAGATCCTCTGGGTGGTCGCCATCGCCCTTGTCATCCACTACGTGCTCAAGCGGACCCGCTTCGGTGTTCGGGTCATCGCGACGGGCGGCAACCTGTTGGGCGCGGCTGAGGCTGGCGTGCCGGTACGCCGCGTCAAGATCTGGTGCTTCGTGTTGTGTTCGTTCCTGTCAGGCGCGGTCGGAATTGTCGACGCCGTCAAATACGGCAGCATGGACCCAGGCAATGCCGGAGTGAACTACATCCTCTACGCGGTGGGAGCCTGTGTCATCGGTGGAACGGCCCTGACCGGCGGCCGCGGGACTGTGATCGGTGCCTTCATCGGTGCCATATTGATCGGTGTACTCGAGGCTGGTCTCACGATCATCGGAGTCAGCACGAATGATTTCTACGTCTACATCGGCCTCATAATGGTCGTCGCAATGACCCTGAACGGGTGGCTCGACCGTTTGGCCGCTCATACACGGACGAGTTGACGGAGGCGACGAGATGATCAACGACGCCCCTGCACCGGCCGGACCACCGGAAGGTCTTCCCGGAAACTCAGAAGTCGTGCTCGAGGTCAAAGGCGTGACGAAGAGCTTTGGACCACTTACGGTGCTGCGTGGAATTGATCTGAACCTGCACTCGGGTGAGGTGCTCGGCCTGGTCGGGGACAATGGCGCGGGCAAGAGCACTCTGGTCAAGATTCTGAGCGGCCTCTTCCCACCAGACGACGGGCAAGTGTCGATAAAGGGCCGCGAGGTCCGGCTCCACTCGGTCCAGGATGCCTCGTCGCATGGGATCGAGACGGTCTACCAGGACCTTGCACTCATCCCGCAGCTGCCCGTCTTCTCGAACCTGTTCCTGAACCACGAGATCACCTACGCCGGGCCCATGCGCCTACTCAACAAGCGTAAGATGCGCGAGCTCGCCAAGCGCTACCTCGATGACATCAACGTCTACATACCCAACGTCGACACCGAGGCTGGTCAGCTCTCGGGAGGCCAGCGGCAGGCAATCGCCGTTGCACGCGCTACGAGGGCAGATGCCAGCATCCTGCTGCTCGACGAACCGCTGGCAGCCATGGGTGCACGCGAGTCACGGCTCATCATCGACCTGGTGAGGGGGCTCGCCAAGAGCAGGATGGTGTCGATGATCATCATCGACCACAACTTCGCTCACCTCTTCGAGCTTTGCGACCGGGTCAACGTGATGCAAGGCGGTCGCATCACCATCAATCAACGCACCCAGGACACCTCGCTCGAAGAGCTGACCGAGCTGATGGTCTCCAGCTACCGCTCGCAGCTTCAGCAGGCCCTCGACTCCTGAGGGGTACCCCCGGGAAATCGGGGTGACCGAAAGCGGCCTCACGTACAGGCAGTGAGTGCTGAGCGCGCAGCAACTGAACGGGCCGCACCAGTTGCCGGCTCGGAATCGGGTGGCGTCCATACATCGTCGGCGAGTGCACGAACATCACCGGTCCAGAACGGGAAGCCCTGAGACCCCCGCGGGCGTCAGGGCGTCAGCGAGCGAGGCCCTGGGCCAGCCGGTAGTAAGCCTGATTCCAGCGAAGCTCGCGCCTGAAGCCTTCTGTGGTCGTGGCCTCACCGATCCGGACCAGCTCGACACCGGCGATTACCGCGAAGTCCTCGAGCGTCTCGATGGCCACCGAAGTGCTCAAGGCGGTGTGGTGCGGGCCGCCGGCCATCAGCCACGACTCGGTCGAGGTGGACAGGCTCGGCGCGGGCTTCCAGACGGCCCGCGCCACTGGGAGCTTGGGGAGCGGCGCGTCAGGAGGCACGATCTCGATCTCGTTCGCGATGAGCCGGAACCGGTCGCCAAGGTCGATGAGTCCGACGACAAAGCCCTTGCCCGGCAAAGCGTCGAACACAAGCCGGACCGGATCGGAGCGATTGCCGATTCCGAGTGGGTGGATCTCGCAGCGCGGTGTCCCAGCCGCGATGCTCGGACAGACCTCTAACATGTGCGCGCCAAGGATCTTCGGCTCGCCGGGGCCGAGGTGGTACGTGTAGTCCTCCATGAACGAGGTGCCGCCCGGCTGGCCAGAGCCCATCACCTTGAGGATCCTGACGAGCACAGATGTCTTCCAGTCGCCCTCCCCGCCAAAGCCGTAGCCCTCGGCCATTAGGCGCTGCACGGCGATACCGGGAAGCTGTCGCAGGCCGCCGAGGTCCTCGAAGTTCGTAGTGAAGGCGGTGAACTTGCCGCCTTCGAGGAACGAGCGCAGACCGGCCTCGATGCGCGCGGCATAGATCAGCGAGTCGTGTCGGGCCCCGCCCTTGGCGAGCTCTGGCACGACGGCGTAGCTGCGCTCATACTCATCGACGATTCCGTCAACCGTCGTGGGAGAGGCGGCCTCCACCTCCGCGACGAGGTCGTTGACCCCGTAGGTGTTCACGGAAACGCCCAGTCGAAGTTGTGCCTCGACCTTGTCCCCATCGGTCACCGCCACGTCGCGCATGTTGTCGCCGAAGCGGACGAGCCGGAGCCGACCTGACGCGTGCCAGCCGGTCGCGGCACGGGCCCACGCGCCAATCCGCGCGCGGACCGTCGGGTCACTTGCGTGGCCGGCCACGGTCTTGCGTCGCATCGCCATCCGTGTCTCGATGTAGCCGAACTCACGGTCGCCGTGCGCCGCCTGGTTGAGGTTCATGAAGTCCATGTCGATCTCGTCCCAGGGCAGCGAGAGGTTCACCTGGGTGTGCAGGTGCAGCAAGGGCTTGCGAAGAGCATCGAGCCCGGCGATCCACGCCTTTGCAGGCGAGAACGTGTGCATCCACGCGATGACACCGATGCACTGGTCACTGGAGCTCGCGTCGATGCACGCCCGGCGTATCTCTTCTGCCCCGGTGAGCACGGGCTTCCAGACCAAGCGGACGCCGATCTCCGGCCCTGCGCTCAGCAGGTCGACTATCTCGGCGGACTGCTGAGCCACTTGGCGCAGCGTCTCCTCGCCGTAGAGTGCCTGGCTGCCGGTAAGGAACCAGCATTCGAGCGTCTTATCGGGTTCCAGCACGTGACTTCCCTCCAGATAGGTCATTGGCGGCCGTCGCGCGCTGATCGGCGCAGGCCGACCCTCGCGGTCCGGATCACCTGGTGTGGCTCTTTGCTCTGTCCCACCGCCAGCTCAAATGGGTGGTCTCCCTTTGGTGGCGCCAGGTTTTCGCGTATCAACGCCGTGGTGCGAAATGGTCGAAGATGCACAGGATCATAGCGATCGCCATCCGCACCCACTGGAACATACGGCAGGTTGGTCACTGACCCGTCCTGGCACACGGAGCCCGCCGAGAAGCCCCACGACATTGTCGTGTGGAGCGCCAGATCATGCCAACATAGGAGAAGTGAACCTCTGCACAATTTCATACTCGCGTCCACCAGGCACCACGCTCATTGTCGTTCTCCCCCGCAGTCCAGCAGCATCGTCCGCGAGCAGTTGAACCGCCAGATGGATCAGCTCTCCTCCGCCCCGACGATCCAAGAGGCGCCTGCCGAGATGGCGGGTGTGAACCTATATACCCTCACGAACTGCAACGCAATGGTCGTCAAGATCTTCAACTACGGCGGGATTATCCAGTCGATCTCATTTCCCGACCGCCAGGGTCATTCCGATGCAGTCACACTCGGCTTTTCGACACTGGCCGACTACGAGACCTACAGCCCCGCTGCATACACTGGAAACACCACGGGAGCTGGCGTCTACTTCGGAGCACTGATCGGCCGCTACGCCAATCGGATCGCCCGTGGCGAGCTCACGCTCGGCGGCGCCAAATGCCAGGTGCCGGTCAACAACGGCGTGAACGCACTACACGGGGGAACGGTCGGTTTCGACAGAAAGGTCTGGACGCCGGCAACCTCATCGGGTCCCGGTACGGTCTCGCTCCGGCTCACCTATGTGAGCATGGCCGGCGAGATGGGCTTCCCCGGCACGCTCACGACGACCGCGACCTACACGCTTGACAACGAGAACCGGCTGACACTGACCTTCCACGCCACGACCACTGCGGAAACGGTGGTGAACCTCACCAACCACACGTACTGGAATCTGGCGGGCGAGTTCTCGGGGTCGGTCTACGACCAGATGCTGTACATCAACGCCAACGGCTTCACGCCCGTGGACTCCACCCTGATCCCGACCGGCGTCATCGAGCCGGTGGCAGCAACGCCGTTCGACTTCACCACTCCGACGCCGATAGGCCAGAACATTGACAGCGGTTCGCAGTTCACCGATGCGGACACTCAACAGCTGCTCATCTGCAAGGGATACGACTTGAATTGGGTCCTGAACCAGACCAGCCCGTCGTCTCTTGTCCTGGCGGCCCGGGCCTGGGACCCCTCAAGCGGGCGCGAGCTGACCGTTTACACGACCCAACCCGGTCTCCACTTCTATTCCGGCAATCTCTCGGCCGCGACGCTGGTGGGCTCGAGTGGTCACCGGCAGAGCGACGGATTCGCGCTCGAGACCCAGCACTTCCCCAATTCTCCCAATCAGCCGAACTTCCCCTCGACGGTCCTGCGCCCTGGTCAGAGTTACAGCCAGACGTCGGTCTACCAGCTGTCGAACACATGGAGGCCGCGGCGTTCGCGTCCGTGAGCCCGCGCAGGGTCCCAGCCGGGATTTCGCCGGAGTCGACAGTCCTGCCCGGCCTCAGGATTCATTTGGCCCCGAAAGCGATCGACAAGCTGCCAGTTGTCCCGTAACTTCGGTCGCATGAATTATCGCCAACTAGGTAACTCCGGCCTGCGTGTCTCAACGATCACGCTCGGCACAATGGGCTTCGGCGGGACCGGATGGGCAAGTCCCGTCGGCCAAATCGACGTCGAGGGAGCTCGCAGACAGATCGGACTCGCCAGAGACGCCGGCGTCAACATGATCGACACCGCCAACGTTTACTCCTCCGGGCTGTCAGAGGAAATCCTGGGCAAAGCACTCGGCAGCAATCGTGAACACGTTCTCATCGCGACCAAGGTGCGATTCCCGATGAGCGACGAACCCAACGACGCTGGGCTGTCGCGCCATCACATCATCTCTTCGGCCGAGGCGAGCCTCAAGAGGCTCGGCACCGATCACATCGACCTGTTCCAGCTGCACGGCTGGGATGGTCAGACTCCGCTCGAGGAGACCCTCGGCGCCCTGGACTTCCTGGTTGCCTCGGGCAAAGTGCGCTATATCGGCGCGTCGAACTTCTCCGCCTGGCACTTGATGAAAGCTCTGGCGGTGTCGGAGCGTGACGGCCTGCCGCGCTTTGTCAGCCAGCAGATCTACTACTCGCTTCAAGCGCGCGAGGCCGAGAACGAACTGGTGCCGGTGTCGATCGACCAGGGTCTCGGCATCCTGGTGTGGAGCCCGCTTGCCGGAGGCCTGCTCTCGGGCAAGTACCGGCGCCAGGGCACCGACGCCCCAGAGGGCAGCCGGCACTTGAGCGGCGACTGGTCCGAACCGCCGATCTACGACCAGGACAAGCTCTACGACACCATAGAAGTGCTGATCGAGATCGGTTCGGAGCGCGGTGTGTCGGCGGCCCAGATCGCACTCGCCTACCTCATCGGCAAGCCGGCGGTCACCTCGGTGATCGTGGGTGCGCGTACCGAGGCCCAACTCGCCGACAACCTTGCCTCGGCGAATCTGACGCTGAGCCACGACGAGGTGACGCGGCTGGACGCAGTCAGCGCCGAGCCGCTTCGCTACCCGTACTGGCACCAGGCCGGGAACATCGTCGACCGGCTGAGCCCGGCCGATCTCAGCCTGCTCGGCAGCCACATCGGCTGACGCGGGCCAGAAGCCGGGACGTCTCGGCAACGAAAGGTAATTCGGTTGACGCCGTGCCCACGGATCATTAAGTTCAATTCATCAACGAAGTACCGAGGAGGCCTTTGATGCCGGCACCGACCCGTGATGATCGCTTCTCTTTTGGACTGTGGACGGTCGGCTGGCAGGCGCGGGACACCTTCGGGGATGCGACACGCGACCCACTCGACCCTGTTGAAGCCGTAAATCGCCTTTCCGAGCTGGGCGCTTACGGCGTGACTCTTCATGACGACGACCTGATTCCCTTCGGGTCCGATGACGCCGAGCGCGCCCGGAGGATCAAGCGGTTCCGCGACGCCCTGGACGCGACCGGTCTCGTCGTGCCGATGGTCACGACCAACCTGTTTTCCCATCCAATCTTCAAGGACGGCGCCTTCACGAGCAACGACCGCGAGGTGAGGCGCTACTCGCTCCGCAAAGTCATGCGCAACCTCGACCTCGCCGCGGAGCTCGGAGCGACGACTTACGTCTTCTGGGGTGGGCGCGAAGGCTCTGACACCGACGCCGCAAAGGATGTCCGCGCAGCCTTGGAGCGCTTCCGGGAGGCTCTTGACTTTCTCGCACAATTCGTTATCGATCGTGGCTACGACATCCGCTTCGCGATCGAGCCGAAGCCGAACGAACCGCGAGGAGACATCTTGCTCCCCACCGTGGGAAGCGCCCTCGCCTTCATCTCGACACTGGAGCATCAGGAGATGGTCGGGCTTAACCCCGAGGTCGGGCATGAGCAGATGGCCGGCATGAACTTTGTGCACAGCGTCTCGCAGGCCCTCTGGCACGGGAAGCTCTTCCACATAGACCTCAACGGTCAGCGCGGTGCGAAGTTCGACCAGGACCTGGTCTTCGGCCACGGCGACCTGCTGAGCGCTTTCTACCTAGTCGACCTTCTCGAGAACGGGGGTCCTGGTGGTGGGCCTTCGTACGACGGCCCCAGGCATTTCGACTACAAGCCCATGAGAACAGAGGATGCAGCTGGCGTCTGGACCTCAGCCGCGGCCAACATGCAGACTTACCTGATCTTGAAGGAGCGGGCTGCCGGCTTCCGCGCCGATCCAGCCGTGCAGGAAGCCCTGCGTGCGAGCCAAGTCGGCGAACTCGCCACTCCCACACTCGGGGACGCTGAGTCTTATCTCGATCTGCTCGCCGACCGGTCCGCGTTCGAGGACTTCGACCTCAAGACGGCGGCTGTGCACGGGTTCGGGTTCGCTCATCTAGATCAGCTAGCCGTGGAGCACGTCCTTGGCGCCCGCTGACCGACTCGACAGAGCTGCTCCTCGGTCCCCAAAGGGAACTGAGCCGCACGAGCACCGGCTCCTGCCGTGAAGCTCGTCGCCGGAGTGGACTCGTCCACACAATCGTGCAAGGTCGTCGTCCGCGACGCAGCGACTGGTGTCCTCGTCCGCAAAGGTTGGGCACCGCACCCCGACGGAACCGAAATTTCTCCCGAGAAGTGGTGGGAAGCCCTGCAGAGCGCGCTCTCTGATGCAGGAGGTCTCGACGGCATCGCCTCGATCTCGATCGCCGCTCAACAACACGGCATGGTCTGCTTGGACGAGGCCGGCCAGGTCATACGTCCGGCGCTGTTGTGGAACGACCTGCGATCCGGGCCCGCGGCCGAAGCGCTCGTCACCGAGATCGGTGCTGACGCGTGGGCACAAGGTGTCGGGAGTGTCCCCGTCGCGTCATTCACCATCGCGAAACTTCGATGGCTCGCCGAGCACGAACTCGAGAATGCCCGTCGCACGGCGGCTGTCTGTCTTCCGCATGACTGGCTCACCTGGAGACTCCTCGGTTCTCAACACGACCACGGCTTGACGATCGAGTCGCTCACAACCGATCGCAGCGACGCGAGTGGGACGGGCTACTGGTCGCCCATCACCGATGAATACCGGTTCGACCTGCTTGAGCGCGCGTTGGGCCGCATCGTGGGGGTTCCCCGAGTCCTCGGGCCGGCAGAGAGCCCGGGGCAGTACGGCTCGATTATTTTCGGAGCCGGGGCTGGTGACAACGCGTCGGCCGCCCTTGTCGCAGGTCCAGAGGCTGGCGACGTCATCGTCTCGGTGGGGACCTCCGGCACTGCTTTCGCGAGCTCGGACGTCCTGATGCCGGACAGTTCCGGAACCGTCGCAGGCTTTGCTGATGCCACGGGGCATTTCTTACCGCTCGTGTGCACTGTCAATGCTTCCCGCGTCCTCGAGGCAGCTGCCAGGATTCTCGGCGTCGACCAGCGAAAGCTGTCGGATCTGGCGCTGTCGGCTCCAGCCGGCGCTGATGGACTGGTTCTCCTCCCGTACTTCGAAGGTGAGCGGACGCCGAATCTTCCCAATTCAACGGGGGAGCTGTACGGCCTCAGTCACAAGACGTCCACCCCTGCTCACCTCGCTCGAGCCGCTGTCGAGGGCATGCTGTGCGGCTTGGCGGATGGGCTGGACGCGGTCGAGTCGCACGGAGTCAAGGTCGAGCGCGTGCACCTGATCGGGGGGGCCGGGCGGTCCGAAGCCGTGCGGCGGATCGCACCGACCATCTTCGGCCGTCCGGTCGTCGTGCCACCCCCGAGCGAGTACGTCGCGGATGGAGCCGCGTTCCAGGCGATGTGGGCGCTCGATCCCGACCACAAACCTGCGCCCTGGCCCTCGGGCGACTCGAAACGATTCGACGCTGAGCCGCTGCCTGCGATACGGACTCGATACGCGGAGGTCCGTGACGAACACATCTCCCGCGCACGCCTGGACGAGAGATAGCCCAAAGGATGGCCGAGGGCAATCGTAACTTTGCCCGAATGCCGTATCAGACGGGAAGCCAGCTCGCGCGAGTGCCCGCGCGCCAGCAGCTGCTGAAGCGGCACAACCTCTCTCTAGTCCTTCGGCAGGTCACAGCCTCGCGGAGCCTGTCTCGTGCACAACTAGCCGCGCGCACCGGCCTCACCAAGGCGACGGTCTCGACACTGGTCGATGCGTTGATGGACGCCCGGCTCGTCGTCGAGCGCGACCCGGAACGGGGTTTCATTGGGCGACCTGGCAGCCCACTCAGTCTGAACCCGCAAGGGCCTTCCGGGCTCGGCATGGAGATCAACGTTGACTACGTGTCGTGTTGCGTCGTCGACCTCACGGGCGCCGTCCGCTTCCGGAAGACGATCGTGAGCGGCAACCGGCTGCTGCGACCCGAGGTCGTGCTGCAAAGGGCGGTCCGCGCCGCGAGTCTCATGTGGCGCCAGGCCGACGCAGCCGGGCTCACCGTGTTCGGGCTCGGCGTCGGCGTACCGGGGTTGGTGGATTTTGACGGCGTGCTCCACCGCGCTCCCAATCTCTTGGAGTGGCAGGGCATCGCGCCGGCCGAGGTCGTCGCCGACATGCTCGGTCGGCCCTTGCAGTCGCTGTACTGCGATAACGAGGCCAATCTGGCAGCGCTCGGCGAGCTCTGGTTCGGTATCCGTAATAGCTTGCGGGACTTCGTGTTCGTATCGGGTGAGATCGGGGTCGGCGCCGGGATCGTCATCGATGGCGAACTGTTCCGTGGTGTGCAGGGGCTCGGAGGTGAGCTAGGCCACGTGACGGTGGATCCGATGGGACCGGCGTGTAAATGCGGTGGGCGCGGTTGCCTCGAACGCGTGGCCGGCCGGGAGGCCTTGCTCGAAGCCGCAGGGTTGCCTGTAGAGGTGTCCCCCGATCGCAACCGTGCCGGGTCCGTGCCCGAGCTCGTGGCGCGAGCGCAGGCCGGCGAGCCGACGACGCTCTACTCACTGGAAAAGGCCGGAACTGCGCTCGGTATCGCGCTCTCCGCATTCTTGAACGTACTGGACCTGCCGGCGGTCGTCCTCGGCGGCTTCTACGCCGAGCTCGCACCGTGGCTGATCGGACCGGTGACTTCCGAGCTTCACGACCGCGTCGTCAACCATTCATGGTCTCCCACCGAGGTCGTTGTGTCGTCACTCGGCGCCGAGGCATCCGTCCGGGGCGCGGCAGGCATCACGACACGACGGATCATCGACGACCCTTCTGCCTGGTTCCCGGAAATCCTGGCCAGGGCCTGATCTGAACGCCGGTACGTTGTCGAGCGCCCGCCCCGAGGCTCTGGTCTCATCTGGCTGCCAAGTTGCCGACTAGAACTAGAGCGGCAACAGGGCCGCCTTTACCGTGCGATCAGACTCTCGGTGAATCTCTACTGGGAACCTCCCGTCCCACTCCCGGCAGGTGGCGCGGTGTGCCGCAGCTTCGCCCGTCCTGTCACCAACGGTTGTGAACCGACGGGGCGATGTATGACCAGTAGATCTCGTGGAGACGGGCCAACGTCTCCTCGCTGAGCTTGCCGCGATCTCCGGCGCTGGCGTTGGCGTGTACCTGATCCGGCGTCTTGGCGCCCGGAATCACCGTGGAGACAGCTGGGTGCGAGCAACAAAAGCGCAGCGCCAAGCCCGCAAGAGTCTCGCCTTCGGGGAGGACTTCTTTGATCTTCTCCACCGCCGCGAGGCCGGCTTCGATATCGACACCCGAGAAGGTCTCCCCGACGTCGAATGCTTCTCCATGGCGGTTGTAGTTGCGGTGGTCATTGGCGGCAAAGACGGTGTCGGCCGATATCTTCCCAGTGAGCAGGCCTGATGCCAACGGCACGCGCGCGATGATGCCGACATCGGCAATCTGGGCCGCGGGGAAGAGTCGCTCCTCGGGTCGCTGGCGGAAGATGTTGTAGATGATCTGAATCGTCGCGACACCTGGATAGTCGAGCGCCTTCAGCGCCTCCTCCACTCGTTCGACCGAGACTCCATAATTGGCAATCTTTCCCGCGCTCACTAGCTCGTCCAGGCAGGCGAACACTTCCGGGTGATAAAAGAGGTCCGTCGGAGGGCAGTGCAGCTGGACAAGGTCCAGGCAATCAGTCTCGAGGTTGGTTTGCGACCGCGCGACAAAGGACTCGAGGTTCTCCGGCGAGTAGCCGGCCACTGACTGAACCGGGAGCCTACGTCCCATCTTGGTGGCGACAACGAGTCGCTCGTCCCTCTCACGGCGAAGCCGGGCAATCAGCCGCTCGCTGCGGCCGTCGCCGTAGGCATCGGCGGTGTCGAAGAACGTGACACCGGCATCTACGGCGGCATGTAGGGCCTTCATGGAGGTCTCGTCATCCACTTCACCCCAGTCCGCTCCGATTGCCCACGCGCCAAAGCCAATGACGCTGACTTCGAATCCGGTCTTGCCCAGTCGTCGAGTATCCATGCCCTTATGGTAGCCAGCCTCGGATCTCACCCACCGTCCCTGGAATTGCCACGCGTCCCCGCCTGGATTTGACAGGTGACATGTCACACCACGTTCACGCGCGCCGGTAGGAACCGTACTTTTTCGCCGACTCGACAAGCGCGTGGATGTTCTCCGATGGCGTGGTCGGGGCCATGGCGCATCCCGGGCCAAGGATGAATCCTCCGCCCGGCTTGCAGATTTCAATGAGCTCGTGACAAGCGGCGTCAACGTCAGCAACCGAGCCGAGTGCGAGCACATTGGTGTCGATGTTGCCTAGCAAGCAAGCGGAATCGCGCGCCGCTGCCTTGAGCCGTGATGCGTCCGTCTTGTGGTCGACCTCGAGTACCTGCGCACCGGTGGCGATGAAGGGATCGGTGATCCGCTCGGTATTGCCGCAGATGTGCAGGTGCAAGATGATGCCTTGTTCCTTCAGCTCGGAAACCATACGGCGCTCGTGAATCCAGGGATACTGGCTGTACAGCCGTGGCGAGATCATGGCGGGACCTGCTATCGGCTCGCCGATCGAGGTGGAGTGGCCACCACACTCGATAAGGGCGTAGGCGTAGCGTGTTGCGACCCGTCTGGCATAGTCGAGCAGCCCGTGGATCGAATCCTCCTCTTCGGAAGTGGCAAGGTCCAGCATGAACTGGCTTATGCCCCGAAGTTCAGCGGCCAGATCCATCGGCCCTTGGTCGGCCCGTGCGCAGATCCAAACCTTGTCGCCGACCTCCCGCGCGAGTATGCGGGTCGCCTTCAGGATCTCCGACATCGGGAAGGTGACGTAGGGGTCCGGCACTTGGAGATCGGCCACGTCCGAGAGGGAATTGACAATAGGTCGCCCCGCCACCGGCGCTGTGTCGTCGCAGTAGCGCACGACCATGCCACACGCCTCAGCGCTGCAGGCGGTACCGTTCTCGAGAAGGATCATGTCGTGCCCGAACTCGCGCCACGCCGCGAGCATGGCCTCGGCTAGGAGCGCGCCGTCACGGAAGACCTCCGACATCGGCAAGCCCGAGGCGCTGGCAGCCACCTGGAAGTCGTGCAGGTCCACAGGCACGCGATCCGGCTCACGTAGTTCAATCGCAGCCCCTACTCGTTCAATCGAGTTCATCGGACACCCCAGAACGTGTGATTGTCTCGACCATCGCCCAGAAGTTTTCGAGCGGCGTATCGAGCTGTACATGATGAGTCGGCGCGAGGATGAGGCCACCGCCCGCTCCGAGGGTGGCGATCCGTTCGAGCACCTCGCGGCGGATATCGTCCGGACTACCGAACGGCAACGTGTGCTGCTCATCGATCGAGCCCCAGAAGCAGAGGTCCCTGCCGAACTCGCGCTTGACCCTGGCGGGGTCCATCGCGGCAGGTTGGATCGGGTTGAGCACATCGAGCCCGATCTCGATCAGCTCGGTGATGATTGGAAAGATGCAGCCATCGCTGTGGTAGGCGACCTTCACGTCCGGGTTGATTGTCTTCAGGCGCTCGATTATGTGCGCCATCCGCGGCTTAAGAAAGCGCCGCCAGTGGCGGGGCGAGATGAACATGCCGTGCTGGTGACCCACGTCGTCGCCGAGCCAGACCATGTCCACGCCCATACGCACGAGCGTCTCGGCCGCGGCGAGATGGTAGCGGTAAGGAATGTCGAGAATGGCGTCGGCGAGATCCGGGTCTTCGATGAAGTCGGTTAGGAGCTGCTCGAGGCCTCGTAGCGCCCACGCAGCCTCGAAGATCGTCGTGACAGTGGATCCGACTATCCAATACTCGGCTCCACACTCGGCGATGAGCCGCTCGGCGTCCTTGTAGAGCTCAGGTCGACCTGGGTCGGGCCGTTCGTAGCGGGCGACCTCTTTGGCGTCGGCTCCGGCAAGAGGATGGCCGCGAGGCTCGGTGTAGTGACCGAGGCCGAACGGCGTCTCGTAGGGCGCCGATACCCAGCTCACTCCCCATTCGTCGACGTACTGACTGCCCTCTCCGTAGTAGGAGTTCGCCCAGCCGACAGAGGTGACCAGGAGATCCTGATCTAGGGCCATCTCGAGATCGAACGGATTGCCGGCTCCGTGAGGATTGTGCGCTCCGGCCGCGACATCGAGGCGCATGTCTGAACGGAGCCGTTCGGCGAACTCGGGAGTAAAGGTTGCCTGCCACGGGCAACGGTCCGACACCTCGTGATTTAGCGCCGCTGCCACACGTTCGCGATGCATGCCTTCTTCGCTTCCCGACTCGCACTAGGCCCCCGGCGGCATGAAACAAGCCGAGGAGGTCGATACGACGACCGGCGATCTCGCAAAATCCTAGCTATTCGATCGTTCGTCCCACATTCCCGTGGTCTCGCGTTTGCGGAGCTATGACGTACCTCTTGCCAAGGCAGCGCGGCGGATCTGCTTGAGGTGGTGGAGCCACTCGACATGATCTCGGCCGAGCTCGTCGTGCAGCGAGGAGAAGACCGAGTAGACCTCGTCGAAGACCGCACGGTGATTCGGCGCCGGTTCGTAGCGACGGGACATCGCCGGTTTGAGATCTCTGACAGCCGCTTCGAAATCATCGAAGCCGCCGTTCGCCGAGCCGGCGGCCAGAGCGCCGCAGAGCGCCGCACCGCGTGCGGGAATCTGACTCGAGTCCGGGATCGTGACCGGTAGCCCGGTAACATCCGCGAGCAGCTGCATCATGAGGGCACTGCGCTCGGCTATCCCACCGCAGGCGACGATCTCGCCGATTGCGACCTCGTGCTCGATGAAGTTTTCTACGATCCGCCGCGTCCCGAAAGCGACCGACTCGAGCAGGGCCCGGTAGATCTCCGCCGGCGTGGTCGCGAGGGTCAGGCCAACAATGACGCCGGAGAGGTCCGCGTCCCCGAGGATCGTCCGGTTGCCATTCCACCAGTCGAGCGCGACAAGCCCACTTGCCCCGGGCGCCAGCTTGGCCGCCTCCCGTTCGAACTCCTCATACCAGCTACCTCCCGAACCCTCACCGCTCTTCAGGCCGAGGAGACGGGTCCCGAACCAAGCAAACATGTCTCCGACAGCCGCCTGCCCAGCTTCGTACCCGAAGAATCCAGGCAGGATGCCGTTCTCGACGACCCCTGTAATCCCAGGCATCCGTGCCTCGTTCCGGTCGATGACGAGGTCGCAAATCGAGGTTCCGACGACCATCAAGAAGATGCCAGGGCTCTGCACCCCGGCACCGGGGACCGACACGAACGAGTCGACGTTTCCGACCGCAACCGCGACCGACGTGCTCAAACCGAGCCGCGCAGCCACTTCGGCCCGTAGCGTCCCGGCACATTCGCCGGGGGAGGCAAAACGCGTCCCAAGCTTCTCGGTCGGGTCCGAAAAGCCGGGATAAGCGGCCTCGAAATATGCTCGGGAGGGCATTCCGTCGCTCGCTGACCAGAACGCCTTGTAGCCCGCCGAACAACTGGCGCGAACAAGCTTGCCCGTGAGGTGCCACACGATCCAGTCAGTTGCCTCGACAAAGGCGCTCATGGCATCGTAGACGGGGCGGTCCTTCTGCCAGGTCTCGATGAGCTTTGGGAAGTACCACTCAGAAGAGAGCCGCCCTCCGTAGCGGTCGAGAAAGCTCTCGCCACGTTCGATCGCTACCTCGTTCAACCGGTCCGCGACCGGCTGGGCAGAATGATGCTTCCAAAGCTTCACCCAGGCATGCAGGTGATCGCGCCACTCTTCGAGCTGGCAGAGTGGAGTGCCGTTTTCAGTTACAGGCAACACGGTGCAGCAGGTGAAGTCGACACCGATGCCGATCACCTCGTCCGCAGCCACTTTGGCGGACGCGAGCGCCTCAGGGATCCCTTGATAGAGGACATCGAGGTAGTCCCCGGGGTCTTGCAGCGCCGTGTCCGGCGGGAGCTCGGCACCGGTCGCGGGGAGCCTCTGGTCGATGACCCCATGGCGGTAGCGAACCTCGCTGACTGCGAGCTCCTCTCCGCTTGTCACATCGAGGAGCAGCACTCGGCCCGACTCGGTCCCGAAGTCGACCCCTATGGTGACTCGACGACCGCGCGGCGACTCCGGCGCGTTCATGGTTCGCCCGCCGTTTCGAGGTGTCTTGATGTCTTGGGCTGTCTTACGCGAGCCGCATGTTTTGTGTCAGGCAAGTTCTCCGGATGATGGTGACCCATCTCGCCATTATGCCGCGCGCTCGCACGCGCCAAAGAGGGTCACCGCTCGGTACGTCCGCGTCCTGAGCCTTTACAGCGCTGAACGGAAAGTGCCAAGGTGTCGAACCCTGGCTCCCGCTCTCGACGGGCGGGTCTGCTGTTTACTCGCGGACTTTGTCAGGAGCTCGTCGGCACGGGGGGAAACATGCCATCTATTGCCGCGTCGAGCCTTTCCTGGCCTTCCAGAAAGTCGAGCACGGTGTAACGAGCACGGATCCGGTTCGCCCACCGGAACGTTGCTCTCAGCGTCTGGGCATCGAGCCCCAGGAACCCGGGCTCAGACGGGATTCTGGCCACCGACAAGGCCTTCGATATGAGAGGGAACACGGCCATCGCTTCGCCGATCTGGTCCTGCACGGCCTGCCACCGCGAGGAAGTCGTCGGCCATGCGCAAGCGTGCTCGCCGAGGAACCGAACCTTCTCCTCCATGACGGCGTCGACTTCCGCGCTATGTCCGCTGTACCACGAACGAGCCTCGTCACCCTCGGGTGTGATGGGGCTCGGAGGGGCCAGCTCGCTTATGCCACCGCCGAACGCGTACCTCTGCAGGCGCATCGCGAAGTGGGTCGCGTAGCCCACCTGGAAGCCGTGCGGCGTGTGGTGTCGCCGACCGCTCGCCGCGAGTTGGTCCCAAAAGTGGGAGGCGTGGTGCTCACAGCCACTCGCCGGTCGGGAGTTCCCGATCATCGCCATCGCGATCCCTGACTCGACCAGCCCGCTCAGAAACCCGGATACCGCGTCTAGAGACCCCCCAATGATGTCCTCGGCGTGCGTCGCGGCATGGACAAGGGGCCCGGTCACGCGGCGTTCGACAACTGGGCAGAACCGCTCGCCGTACAGTCCGTGGGAAGCCAGCCAATCGACGTGTGCAGACGCCTTGCCCAACAAGTCACCGAGCCCAGTTCGCGTCATGTCGAGCGGGGCGGCGGCGATCGTGCGGGGGTCTGCGAAGATCGCCACCGGCGGTGCGACCGGAAAGCTCGTCTTCATCCCGCCGAACTCCATAACCGCGAGGTTCGAAGCGTACCCGTCCATCGATGCGGCAGTCGGAACGCTTACGAACTCGCTCTTCAGGAGATTCGCGACGTACCGCGTAGTGTCGGTGATCACGCCGGACCCGACCGCGACGATCGAGTCGGCGCTCGAATCCTTCAGCGCCTCATGCAGGCGCGTGACGCTCGTCTCGTTGGCCAGCAGGCCGTCGCGCTCCGGAAAGCAGAAGCTCGTGACGTGCGTCCCTGCTCTCGCCAGCTCACCGATGACCTGGCCGCCGGCGGCTTCTTCGGTGTTCGCGTCCATGACGACAAACGGTCGTGACCACGAACGCTCTTTCACATAGCCGACGAGCTGCTCGATAGCGCGCTCTTCGATGACGACCAGCGCGGTCGGGATGCCATGGACTTCTCCGCAAGCGCAACGAGCGTTCGAAGACGACCCAGCATTGCCGACAACTCGAGTGACCATGGACCTCACTGCCTCCGGATAAGGAACTGTCACGCCGCGCCGACGAGTTCGCCCGACATCAGCTCCACACGCCGTGCAACTGCACGGCTCCGCCATCATAAGGACGCAAGGCGCACACGAGCCAGCAAGACCGCGGCCGCAGAGGGCCAGAACCATGCACATCGTCAGGCGCTCGATCAGAACTCGGACGGCTGTCCCCACGGTCTGTGAACCGCGCTGCCACAGCCCTTTCTTGTCGCTTGCCAGGTCGATGGCACCGCCCTGTTGCCACAAGCTTGGGAACACCTCGGAACCCTCCGGACAATCCCACCAGGCTTCGTGCAGTTTGCAGGTGCTGTTGCAGGGCACGCACCCGCATCCTCACGGCGGCGGCACATCAATCTCGTCACTAGACGACTCTGAAAGATGGCCTCTGGTCGCAGCGGGTCGGTCGCTTCTGAGCTGCCGCCGCAGGAAGAGCAAAAAACCCGCGCCATGGTCGGGCAGCCGTGCTGACAATATTTCGCTTGTGAAGGCTCGCGCCCTCGTAGCGCTCGTAGTGATCATCGGTTCAGTGACCGCCGCGCCTGTGACACGACTTGCGGCAACGACCACGTCTCACTGGTGGGTGACACTCGCCTTTGCCAACCGCGAGCTCGGCGCCGTCGTCGAAGGCACCGGGATCGAGCAGGCGGCGAACTGCGAGCTCTCCGTCTATACGACGTCCAACGGCGGCGTCACGTGGGCGCCCCCTCTGGTGCTGAGCCGCCGCGCTGGATGCGGAGCTGGTGGCTCCACTGATGACATGGCGATCACTGCCGACGGCAGCTGGTTCCTTGCGACGTCCCAGGACCTGCCCCATGACCTGTTCCAAGGCCGCGTCCATCAACCAGGCTTCCGGGTTGTTTCGGCCGCCCGTCTTGCACCGTCGGAACCGGCCGACATGGTCTGCTCTGTGGCAGCTGCAGGCAAGTCGGTCTGGGTCGTACTCGCCAATGTCTGCGGGCTGTGGTCGACAGCCATCGTGCTGGAATCGGGCGACGAAGGCGCCACCTGGACAAGGTCAAAGGACGTGCCGCTCAAGTCGCTGGACGAGGCGAATCTCGTCGACGCCACGCCGCCGGAGAGCTTGGTGGCAGGTGCTCCGGGGAGCGCGTGGCTGATCGGCACGGCACTGCCGCCACGCAAGTCCGACATGGTCGCGGGGCCGCTGGAGGTGGCCCGCACCACAGACGCGGGGCGCACCTGGCACACGAGCACCCTGCCGTGCAAGACCGACAGGATCGGCGCGCTGCTCAGCGCAGTCGGAAATGATCTCGCGGCGCTGTGTCTCGGCGACCCAAGCGCCGGCTACGGGCCGATGGAGGTCGTCACCTCCACCAACGGCGGTGCAAGCTGGACGGAGCGTTGCAACAACGGGTCGCTTGGCTCGGTGCGCATAGTCGGCGACTGTCCGGGCTTCGGCTATCCAGGCATGATCGAAGCGATGCCGAACGGGACGCTCGTTATAGCGCTCGGCTACCCGGTCGGGGGTGTAGAGGTGTCGCTCGACGGGGGTCGCGCCTGGAAGCTCTCGCTCAGATCGGCGGCGACGTTTGTCAACCTGTCGCAAGGTGCTGGAACAGTCTGGATGCTCGGCATCGGGCCGGTGAGCGCAGGCTTGAGACTCGCGGAGTCTGCAAACGGTCGGAAGTGGCATACGGTATCGCTGCCACGATGAAGCCCGGTCAGGACCTCATTGCCAGTCGGAGATCCGCGCCGTCGGACGCGAGTATCTGCTCGAGACAGAAAGTCAGGCCGACACTGAGCTCGCCTCAATGAACTGCCGCGATTGCTCCCGCCCGTCGTCCCACTTCAGGTTTCCCGCTGCTAACTAACTCTCCTGGAAGTAGCGGCTGATAAGCAATGCAGCCTGGATAGGCAGCTTCTGGTTCGCCTCCACGTGCTCGGCGAGATCCTCTGGCAGCACTGAGCGCTATCATCATTTGATAGCATCACCTTATGGCTTCATCGAGAACCACCTTCACGCTCGACGAGGAGTTGGCTGAACGCGCACATCAGCTCGGCGTCAACATCTCGGCGGCGGCGCGTCAGGGAGTCGCTGATGCTGTGCGCGCCGCGTTGGCACGATCAGACCGACAGGCGTACCTGAGACGCCCCGAGCGTGCGGATACCTTCTGGACCGAAGCTGAAGCGTGGGGCGAGCCGTGAAACGCGGCGAGATTTGGTTGGCCGAGGTTGGTCGCAAGAGGCGACCCGTTCTGCTGCTCACACGATCCGAAGTAATGGACGTTCGCGGTTTCGTTACAGTGGCCGAGATCACCACTTCGATCCGGGGTCTCGCCGCAGAGGTTGACTTCGACCATGTCGAGGTTGGCGTGGACCGGCCGTCGGTCATCAACTGCGACGGTCTTCACACGGTCACGCAGGCGTCGCTGACCGGTCCGGTCGGACGAATCGGCGACGACGTCATGCGCAAGGTCTGCTCGGCGGTCAGCTACGCGCTCGGTTGCTGATATGCGGATGTCGCGCGTGAGCGTCCCCGTCGGGGAGGTCTCTCAAGCCGAGGTGGGTCGGGATATGGGCAGCAACAGAATCTGACGAGCTACGTCTGAGACCGTTCGAATGGAAAATTTGGTCTCCTTCGATGTGGTCCCTGCTCCCACAATACGAACCGCGCGATCGTGGTCGACGGACCGGTGATAGACCTTCGACAGCTCGCCGCCTGAACGACCCCGGTCGTTCAGGGGATCGTTCCGAGGGGACTCGCGGCTGAGTGCAGCGCTTCGGGGATTGTAGGGTGGCGGACCGAGACGACGAGGGAGGTCCTGATGATGCAACACACGGTGGAGATCGAGACCGGGGACGGGACCTGCCCAGCAGCGCTGAGCATTCCCGAGGATGAGGGACCTTGGCCAGCGGTGATCATGTTCCCGGACGCCGGCGGGATGCGCCCCACCATGCGCCAGATGGGTGAACGGCTTTCCGGACTTGGTTACATCGTCCTGGTGCCAGACTTCTACTACCGCAACGGCCGATACGAGCCCTTCGACATGCGTACCGCATTCCAGAACGCGGAGTCGAGGGATCGGATCATGGCAATGGCGCGGAGCTACACCGTCGACATGGCTGTCCGCGATGCCCTTGCCTTCGTCGACTGCCTGGACTCGTTGCCCGAGAAGAGTCTGGGCGGCATCGGAACGACCGGCTACTGCATGGGCGGTCGGCTGTCGCTCATCGCGGCCGGAGTCCTGGGCGGACGCATCGCGGCAGCCGCCTCCTTCCACGGCGGGAACCTCGCCAAAGAAGACGACCCCGACAGCCCACACCACAAAGCGGGCGCCATCGAGGCCACGGTCTACGTGGCCGGAGCTGTGGAGGACCAGTCATTCACCGACGAGCAGAAGGACCGTCTCGAAACGGCCCTGACCGAGGCCGGTGTCGCCCATACGATCGAGACATATCCCGCTCACCACGGCTTTGCCGTCCCGGACAACGCCACTTACGACGAAGCTGCCTCCGAGCGCCACTGGCACGCCATGGAGAACCTTTTCGGTTCAGTGCTCCGATCCTGAGCTAGTGCGCCTAGCTGGATTCGAGCCCGCAAGCAGCGACAGCAATTTGCGAGGGGCGTTAACCGCACTATCCGAGGGGTCTTCAGCCGCACAAGCCGACCCGACGAGCCCGGCGGTGCTGCCAAGCGCTCATAGTTGCCACTCGTCGCCGAGACTGCCGGGCTCGACAACCAAATGTCGGTGGCTGAGTACCAGTGGGGCTAGCTGGACTCGAACCAGCGACCTCAGCATTATCAGTGTCTTTCAGGGAGTTGTCCCCAGCTGGACCCGTGGCTAGAAACCGTTGTTGAACTGCGCTTTTGTGAACCGTCACTGACCACGAGTAACCGTCATCTGCCACACTGCTGTGTCAGATTTGTGTCAGACGCCGGGCGGGCATGCCCGCACGCTCACGTAGAGCTGCTGTCACCGGATGTCAGGACGTGTGTCGACCGTCGGTCGAGGCCCGTGTCGAAAAATTATCCTGCGTTTATCCCGCGTGAACCTCACTGAACGTCGTGCCCGAAATTTCCGTTCGGCACCCGAACGAGGCCGCTGCAAGACGATGGGACGGCGTTGGCTCGTTTCAAAAGGAGAGCACCTACACTTGAGGGCGATGAGCATCACCGTAAGGCTGCCTGACGAACTAGCGCGCCGCGTCGAAGCGGTAGCGGTCGAGCGCGGAACGAGCGTCGAGGCTGCTGCCGTCGATCTTCTTGACGCCGCGCTCAGCGAGTCTGAACACGAGCCAGTGTCCAACGGAGTGAGCCGCCATCTTGCGTTTGCTGCTATTGGTGCCTCGGGTCAGTCGAGGGGCGCGGCAAACGTCGACGAACTACTTGCCGACGGCTTCGGGCGCGACTGAGTGCTTCTGGTCGACACCGGCCCGCTCCTCGCCACGGCTGATCGGAACGATGCCGACCACCAAGCTTGCCGGGCACTGCTGGAAAAGGACGCCGGGCCTCTTGTTACGAGTGCCTTGGTCATCGCTGAGGCGAGCTATCTCCTTGACCGCGAACTAGGACCGGTTGCCGACGCAGCGCTCTTTCGTTCGATCGTTGATGGCGACTTACGTGTTGAGCCGCTGCAACTTGCCGACTGGACCCGCATTGCTGAACTGGTTGAGGAATACTCCGACTTACGTCTCGGTGGTACAGACGCTTCGCTCATCGCTCTTGGTGAACGCCTCGGGGTTGCACGAATCGCCACGTTGAACCACCGCGACTTCACGGTCGTCCGCCCGCGCCATGTCGAGGCCTTCACGCTCTTGCCGTAAGCCCCGCCACATTTGTTTCCTGGCGTCTGTGAGTTATTGCCCGCGAGCACCCAAGTGCGGTCGCTCCTCGTGAGCTCGACCCGACCCGAGAACGACGAGTTTGCCGAAGACGACCGGCAGCTCCTGCTCGATGCCATCTAGACCGCCTGGAAGAAAGGCGTCGATGTGGGCAAGTCCAGCCTGATCATCGCCCCGGACACTGGTGCCGAGCACATCCACGGGTGACCTTCTGCGACGATTTCGCGAGTGGGTCAAGCCCCTGAGCTGGGCACATAGAAAACTGAAAGAAATGGGCTTGTGTCGGGCGTGTACTAGACGTGATGGCCGGCCCGCCACGTGACGCCTCGAGACTAAAGCGAGAGCATTTCGCATCGCTCTACGAGGAGAACTTCACCGACATCTACGCGTACGTTCTGCGACGCGTCGGCACCGTCGAGGTGAGTGACGTGGTCCAGGATGTCTTCGCGACCGCTTGGCGAAGCGCTGCACGTATGCCCGAAGCACCGCAGGACCGGCTCTGGCTCTACGGGATCGCGCGCCGAGCAGTCCAGCACTCTCAGCGCAGCCTGTTTCGTCGTGGACGCTTGCAGCATCGCCTCGAAGCTGAGCCCAACGAAGCTACAGGGCCGACGCGGATCGCGGATCAGCTCGACATTCGCCTCGCGCGTGCGGTCGGTCACCTCCGGCCAAAAGACCAGGAGGTACTCCGGCTGATCCTGTGGGACGAGATCGACCGGTCCGACGTGGCAGTCATCCTCGGCTGCTCAACGAACGCCGTCGACGTGCGCTTCCACCGGGCCTTAAAGCGCCTACGCGCTCGCTTCGCGATCACCCAAGCAACTGGCGGGGTCGGCTGCGACCCGAAGCCCGCCCCCGAATACTGAAGGAGCCATCCATGTTCGACATCGAGTCCCTGTTCGCCGACGCCGATCCTGTCCGCGGGAGTTCCCTTCCGAGTGCCGACTCGCCGGAGGCCACGTACCTCTACCAACAGATCAGTTCGAGCTCGGCCCCGAGATTCAGCGCACAGCACGGAACCCAAGTGCGGGTGATCGCGGGCGTGGGTCTCGCCGGCACTGCGGCTTTGGTCGCGGCCCTCGTCGTCCCGGGTGCTCCGGGCGCACCGACAAGCGCTGCCGCGGCGGTGCTCGCCCACCTTTCCAAAGTGGCTGCCGGTCAACCAGCAGCCGCCGCGCTCCCCGCCGGCGAGTACGAGTACACGGCATCGGTGGGCATGAACCTCATCTCACGTGTCTACGAGAACGATGAGCTCCCCGGTTCACCGACGACGAGCGGGCCGCCCAAGCAGACCTTCAGCGTGTATGCCCCCGTCACTCGCCAGGTGTGGATCGCCACCGACGGCTCAGGACGCCTCGAGCAGAGCTACGGCACGCCGAGCTTCCTCACGCCAGCAGATCGCGCCGCTTGGGTGAGCGACGGCTCGCCCGACGTCGTTCCGGCATCGTCGGACGTCGATTCGATCGAGCCCAAAGGCGCGCTCGTGGCGCCGGACCTCTCGAACCTGCCGACAAACCCGGGCACCCTGCTCGCCGGCATCGAGGCCAGAACCGTCGGATCCTCTTTCGGCGCTCCGGCAGGTGCGGCGGGCACATTCGAGATCATCGGCGAATTGTTGCGTGAGACGGACGCTTCGCCGAGGCTTCGGGCCGCGCTCTACCAGGCGGCAGCACAGATGCCCGGAGTGACGCTGATTGGAACGGTGACCGACGCCGCAGGCCGGTCCGGGACAGCGGTGGCATACGCGAGCAACGGTGAGCAGAACGAGTTGATCTTCGATCCGACGACATCTGTGCTCCTAGGCGAGGCGACCGTCGTCACCGACCCAACTCAGTTGTGCCGGCTCGACGTGTCAGTCGGGACTGTCCTCTACGAGACGAGCTACGTGGCCAGTGGCGTCGTGAACTCGACGAGCGACGTCCCAGAAGGGACTTCGCTCACCTCCTACCACGTCGCGATCCCGTCGAGCCCAAGTTCCTCGGGCTCGCCTAGCTCATCGAACTGCTCGTCGACGGCCCCGTCCCAGGGGACGAGTACCTCGAGTCCGACAGTGAGCACGACGACAAATCCGCCGCCCACGGCAGCCGGTAACTCGCCTATAGGGATTCGGAGGGATCGCCCCAATGGCCGCGACGAGTGACCTTTGCATGGCCGCGGTCAGGCGCTCGGCAACCTGCCTGGCGCTCGCGGACCTAGCAGTGACGGTCCCTCTCGCTCCGGCGGGCGCGGCGGCCGTGGCGACGGGGAGGTCCTGCTCGACCGCCTGAGGATCGCCTCGGTCGCTGGATCGAGACCATGCGTGGTCGTCTCGGCTTGCTCCTGTGGTTTCGCTGATCGGGAATCGCTCCGTCCCGCTCGGGCAACGCGAGACGCGCTTCGGTCACCGCGCCCGATACGGCTGCCATCGCGACCGAGCCCTGCCACGTCCGCTTTCCGCTCCTCGATCCGCTCCCTGAGGTCGCGAGCCCATTGCACCTCGTCCGGGTGCTCTCGCAACCACGACTCGCGCTGGTCTTGCGCCCCGCGGAGCACCGCCATCTCGCTTGCCGCGGTCTCCGCATCCATGAGGCGATGGCGGGCCACTTCGTAAGCGCGAAGCGACTCTTGCTCGGCTCGTCGAGCGGTGAAGAGCGCGCCCTCAGCCATTCGCCGCTCGTAGTCCGCGCGATACCGGGAGCCTTCGCCGAGCCTGCCGGGAAGGTACGTCCGGATCGGCTCGTGCTCGGTCTCGCCTAGCCGCGACTCGGCTTTGCTCCGCTGTTCCTCGGCGCGACGTATCGCGTCCCCCGCGGCGCGGAGGTGTTGGGTGGCGTCCACGACGTTCCCTCGTGGCTCCAGCGCCGCGATCGCCTTGCGTCGGTCCGGACCAGCTGATCGCTCGATGCGCTCCCTCGCGTCGTCGTAGAGATCGGTGAGGAGCGTGAGGTCTTCCGAGCGCGCGAGGTTGCGGCGGACTACGTCGTGCGCGGAGCGGTCGCTCCCCTCGCGCCGCATGATTCGCGTGAGCAGTTCGATCGCGTCGAGCGAGGGTCTGCGCGCGTGGTCCTCGGGCGAGTCGTCAGAGAGGGTCACGAACGCACAGTTCTCCTCGCGCCCGCGGCTCATCGCGACGTAGAGCTGTGCCGCCGTCATCTTCTCGTCGACGAGGACGACCGCGCGATCGACCGTCTTGCCCTGGCACTTGTGGACCGTGAGCGCGTAGCCGAGCGCGACGTGCTCGCGCACGTACTCTGGCGGAAGCGTCACCATGCCGCCGTTCTCTACCGAGGCGACCCGCATCGAGCCGTCGTCGGAGGTGCCGACGACCTGCCAGCGCGTGCCGTTGCGAACGAACTCGCCTCGCGAGGCGCGGAGCTTGCGGTCATTCTGCAGGGTCACGATCTCGTCGCCGCGACTGGCAGTACCGGTCGCGATCCGCACGCCGTCGCGCTCGACCCAGCCTCGTGCGACGAGCTCCGCACGACAGCGCCGCGAGAGCTCGTCGGCGGTCGCGTTGTCGCCCGCCATGAGGAGGATCGATGTGTCGTTCTCGCGAGCGTCCGTCCAGGCCCGGAACGCGCGGTCGATCATCTGCTCGCGGCTCCCGCTCGCGATCCGGTCGTGGCGGACGTAGGCGGCGAGGATCGACGGTTCCCCCTCGCGCAAGCGGAGCGAAGCCGCGGCCTCCCACGCGTGGTGGAAACGCCGCACGGTTTCCAGCTCGTGCGCGCCGTGATCGGCGACAAGCGTGCGGAAGATGCCGCCGGGTCCGACCGCACCGAGCTGGTGCGGGTCCCCAACCGACACGAGCTTGGCGTCCGCCTGCTCGACCGCGGCGAGGAGCTTCGCGAGGTCGTCGGTGCGAGCCATCCCGGTCTCGTCGAGGATCACGACGCTGTGGCGGTCGAGGATCATCGGCGAGGTGCCGCGCTCGCGCTCGTAGAGGAACTTCGCGAGTGTCTCGGATCGGACACCCGCCTCCTCGCCGAGCACCTGCGCCGCCATAGCGGAGGGCGCGAGCCCGATCGGGTCATAGCCCGCGGCCTGCCAGGCGCGACGCGCGGCGTCGAGTGAGCGCGACTTCCCCGTGCCCGCCGGACCGACGAGAAGAGCGACGCGCTCGCCACCGGTGAGCAGCCCACGCACTGCCTCGCGCTGGTCCCCACCGAGCGAAGGGTCCGCGAGCACCCGGTCGACGGTCAACTCGTCGACGACGGCCGCGTGCGCGTCACGGCCAGCGTCGACTTCTTCGAGGATCGCTGCCTCACGCCGAAGCGTTGCCCGCGTCGAGAAACGCACCGCGCCGTGCCGCTCGACCGCCGCCGTGCCGTCTCGCCTTCGCAGCGACTCGGGCGGCTCCGCAGGGAGCGGACCGGCGAGCGAGACCACCTCCGCGTCGGCGAGCACCCGCTCTGTGAGAACCTCCACGCACTCGCGGACCCCCTCTGCGGTCGTCGCGCTGACGAACCGTGACACCTCCTCGACGACTTCCGCACGTCCCCACGTAGCGCTCTGCTCCTCGAGGCGGCCGATGACCTCCGCCACGACCTTCTGCGCGGGGAGGTCCGCCGGGCGCGCAGGTCGGTTGTTGATGTCCCCGAGCCATCGTTCGGGACCGAGGCTCCACTCGTCTGCCTCGGCTCGCCAGTGCGCGCGCAGCTCCGCGGTCGGGGTGTCAGCGTCGAGCTTCGGCGTGCGGGTGCGGTAGGCGGCGATCTGGAAGCACTCGGTTCGCTCGTTCGGAGTAAGCGTCCGTCCAAGTTCCACCTCGCGGTTCGCGATCAGCTCGTCGCCAACCGCCTTTAGCTCGTGGCGGCGCGCCGACCACTGCTCGATGAGCACTTGCGGGACGCCCACGACCTCCGCGACACCGTTCTCGTCGACTGGCGTCCATGCGACGCCGAGGCGTGTCGACAGCTCGGAGCGGAGTGCCGCCTTGTACAGCATGCCTGCGGCCTTCTGCGTCTCGAACAGCTCGCGCCCGTCGAGCGAAAGCCACTTGGCGTCCGCCGCGCGGACCTTGTTCGCGACAAGGAGATGGGTGTGCAGCTGTGGGTCGGCGGTTCGCGAGGTGCGATGGACGAAGCTCGCCGCGATGAGCCCATCGGTGTCGACCTGCAGGACACCGTTGTGTCCACGACGGGTGAACGACGCGTGCTCGTCGACGAAAGCGAACGCTGTGGAGACCGCTGCCTCGTGCGCGGCCAGAACTTGATCGGCAGTCTGTTGCTCCGCGAGCGCCCATAGC
>Ga0224553_1000080_pt1 | contig 47812 bp, 58 predicted proteins | sample 714S21014metaG_FD_179897 | JGI IMG/M metagenome (GOLD analysis project Ga0224553, IMG submission 179897) | Peat soil microbial communities from Stordalen Mire, Sweden - 717 S2 10-14 | ecosystem: Environmental > Terrestrial > Soil > Wetlands > Peat | place: Sweden: Norrbotten County, Stordalen... | reverse complement strand
AACACGTTCGCCACCGCGCGACCCAACCGGTAGGCCAGGTCGACGGTGATCTGCTCGTACGCTCGTCCGCGAATGCCGTCCGTGCCAAAGCGCACGGGCTCGACCATTAGCGCTTCGAGTACTGAGGAGCCTTACGCGCCTTCTTGAGACCGTACTTCTTGGTCTCCTTCTTGCGCGAGTCGCGAGTCAAGAGCCCGGCCTTCTTCAACGAAGGACGGACGTTCTCGTCAATCTCGAGCAGCGATCGTGCGATACCCAAGCGCAGCGCGCCGGCTTGACCCGCTACGCCGCCGCCCTCGATGGTGGCGTCGATGTCGTAGGTCTGCTGCGCGTCGATGAGACGCAACGGCTCCATCACCATCTGGCGGTGAGTGGCCGAGGTGAAGTAGTTGTCGAAGGCGCGCGAGTTGATCGTGATCGTTCCGGTACCGGTACGAAGACGTACGCGAGCAACCGCTTCCTTGCGGCGACCAGTTGTTTGAGTAAGTGGGCTAGACACGGACTGTTCTCCTCTTAACCGCGGCGGATTGCCGAGGTGTCGTACTTCGTAGGCTGCTGCGCGGCGTGCGGGTGCTCGGCACCGGCGTACACGAAGAGCTTGCTCATCTGCGCGCGACCCAAACGGTTCTTGGGAACCATCCCCTTCACGGCGTCAAAGACGAGCTTCTCAGGATCGTTCTGAAGAAGCGAGGCCCACGACGTCGAGCGGAGGCCGCCCGGGTAACCCGAGTGGTGGTACTGGAAGTTCTGCGCCGCCTTGTTGGCGGTCACCACGATCTTGTCGGCGTTGATGATGACGACAAAGTCACCGGTGTCAACGTGCGGGGCGAAGTACGTGCGGTGCTTACCGCGCAGCAGCGAAGCGGCAACGGTCGCGACGCGGCCGAGCACGAGGCCTTCGGCGTCGATGACACGCCACTCGCGCGTTATCTCATGAACCTTTGGTGAATAGGTGCGCACAATTCTTCCTTCAGCGATCTTTAGGACAGTCACCGCGATGGGACTCCCAAGGGACTCTCTACCTTACAAAACCCGAGGGCCCGCCAGCAAATTCATCGAATCCGACCCCGATCAGGCTGAGACCCCCAGCAGGAGCCGGCGGGGGCAAATGGTCCCGTTTAAGGCTCTCCAGGCGCTGTTTTACGGCATTCTGAGGGAGCCGGCGCTGTCCTATGGCGACCATGGTGGAGGTGAGACAGCGCACCATGTTGTGACAGAACGACGTGGCTCGAATCGTGAGCCGCACCGCGGGGGCGTTGTTGGGACTCATCCCCCACTCGTCCTCCAACCTCTCCCAGCGCGCGCCGATGACGTGGCGAAGCAGGGGCTCGCCGGGTTCTGAGTTCGTGGGCCGTCGACAGAACGCCCGAAAATCGTGGGTACCAATGATGTCGGCGCAGGCCCCGTTCATGGCCGTGAGGTCTAACGGGCCCTCCACCGACCACGACCACGAGGCGTTGACCTCCAGGGCGGGCGGCGTCGCTTCCAAGAGAAGGTAGCGGTACTCGCGCCACGTCGCGGAGAAACGGGCGTGGAACTCGTCACTGACCGGGTCGGCTCGGATCACGCGGATCCGGCCACGAAGCTGCTTGTTGAGCGACCGCATCAGCCGTTCGCGATCAGGACCGCGGTTCGTCGCGAAGAGCTGCACCGGAAGGTCCACGTGCACGACCTGGGCGAACGCGTGCACGCCGGTGTCCGTGCGACCAGCGCCCACGACCAGGGGCTCTTCGCTCATGTGAAGGGTGCTCGCCAAGGTCTCGCGAAGCAGTCCGACGACCGTCGTGAACTCAGGCTGGAACGCAAAGCCGGTGAAACCGTTGCCGTCGTAGGCAAGGTCCAGTCGCCACCGTTGGGTGGTGACTACCGGTTGCTCAAACGAACTCAATACGCGCCATCGGGGCGTTGTCACCCTGACGCGGCCCAAGCTTCAAGATGCGCGTGTAGCCACCCGGGCGCTCGGTGTAACGAGGAGCAATCTCAGTGAAAAGCTTATGCGTCATGTCCTTGTCGCGAATGAAGGCCACAACGCGACGCTGGGCGTGCACCGAGCCCTCGGGCGAGTTCTTTGCCGCCGTCACGACCTTCTCGACGATCGGGCGCAACGCCTTCGCCTTCGCTTCAGTGGTGACGATTGCCTCGGCCGCGATCATGGAGGCGACGAGGTTGCCCATCATCGCCTTCTGGTGAGCGCTGTCGCCACCAAATCGCTTGCCCTTCGTGGGTGTCCCGCGCATGCTTAGTCCTCTATCCGCAGTGAAAGACCGCGCTCTTCGAGACGGTCGTTGACGTCCTTCAGCGACGTGGCGCCGAAGTTGGTGATCGAGGTCAGGTCGCGCTCGGTGGCGTTTACGAGCTGCGCGATGGTGTTGATGCCAGCGCGCTTCAGGCAGTTGCGTGAACGCTCAGTCAGACCCAGCTCCTCGATTCGAATGTCCAGCTCGCTCGCGGCGGCCTGAGCCGTGCCCACGTCGCCCAGTTCAAGCGAAGGAGCTTCCTCGTCGAAGTTCCCGATCAGCTCTACCAGTGCGCCGAGGGTCTTGCCCGACGAAGCGAGTGCCTCGCGTGGGCTGATCGAACCATCGGTCTCGATGTCGATCACCAGGCGGTCGAAGTCCTTGGACTGCTCGACACGCACCGGCTCGATCTCGAAGCTCACGCGACGCACTGGGGTGAAGATCGCGTCCAGGGGGATCACGCCGATGGTCGAGGAACCCTTGTTCCCCTCGGCGCCGACGTAGCCCTTGCCGCGCTCGACGGTCAACTCGAAGGTCAGTGCACTCTTGGGGTTCGTCAGGTAGGCGAGGTGAAGATCACTGTTCAGGATCTCGACGTCGGCGGTCGTTGACAGGTCCGCGGCGGTCACTGGACCCTCGCCTCTCTTGTCAAGGCGAAGCATGACGGGCTCGTCGCTGTGAACGACGAGCAGGAGGTCCTTCAGGTTCAGGCAGATGTCCTGCACGTCTTCCTTCACGCCTTCGATGACGCCGAACTCGTGCAGGACGGCGTCAAACTTGACGCGCGTCGCCGCGGCGCCGGGAATCGACGACAGCAGGGTCCGACGCAGGGAGTTGCCGAGTGTGTGACCAAAGCCGGGGTCGAGCGGCCCGATGCCGAACGACTGACGATTGTTGATCTCGTCGCCGAGGGCTTCGATGGTGGGTCGTTGGATAATCAACATAGGGACTCCTTAAGATCTTTGAAAGTGACGTTTACTTCGAGTACAACTCAACGATGAGCTGCTCGTGGATCGATTCGTCGATCTGCTCACGCTGGGGCACGACACGCACGGTGACGTTGAATCCGTTTTCGCTGGTCTCGAGCCAGCCCGGGACGTTGCGGTCCAGGACGTCGAGGTTGCGCTTGACGTTGAAGTTCTCGCGCGTCACACTCTTCAGGCCAATGACCTCGCCGGGACGGACGCGGTACGAGGGGATGGTCACGCGCTTGCCGTTGATGGTGACGTGGCCGTGGCGGACGAACTGGCGGGCCTGAGCGCGCGAGGCGCCCCAACCGGCGCGGTACGCGACGTTGTCGAGCCGCAACTCCAGGAACTGGAGCAGGTTCGTACCGGTCATGCCGGGACGGCGGCTCGCCTCTTCATAGAGGTTGCGGAACTGCTTCTCCAACAGACCGTAAATACGACGGGCCTTCTGCTTCTCACGAAGCTGGGTCAAGTACTCCGAGCCCTGGCGCTGGCGGTCGCGGCCGTGCATGCCCGGCGGGAAGGCGCGCTTCTGGCGGTCCGAGTTCTCCGAGACGGGGCACTTCATGGTGAAGCAGCGCTCACCCTTGAGGTACAACTTGGTGCGCTCACGACGACAGAGTCGGCAAACGGGTCCTGTATAACGAGCCATGATCTTCCTTAGCCTCGACGACGCTTTTTGGGGCGGCATCCGTTGTGGGGTAGCGGGGTGACATCCTTGATCGCCACCACTTCAATGCCGGCGGCGGCGATTGAACGAATCGCAGTCTCGCGACCTGAGCCGGGACCGCGCACGAGCACGTCGACCTTCTTGACGCCGTGCTCCATTGCTGCACGGGCGCACTTCTCCGCGGCCAACTGCGCAGCGTAGGGAGTCGACTTGCGTGAGCCCTTGAAGCCCACCTGACCCGACGACGCCCACGACAAGACGTTGCCTTCGGGGTCGGTGATTGACACGATGGTGTTGTTGAACGAACTCTTGATGTGCGCAACACCGAATGCGATGTTCTTGCGTTCCTTCTTGCGACCCTTTCGAGCCGTGGTCGGCTTAGCCATTACTTCGTTACCTTCTTCTTACCGGCGACTGTGCGCTTTGGTCCCTTGCGGGTACGAGCGTTGGTGCGAGTGCGCTGACCGCGAACGGGCAGGCCCTTACGATGGCGAATCCCCTGCAGGCAGTTGATCTCCATCTTGCGCTTGATGTCTTGTGCGACGTCACGACGAAGGTCTCCCTCGACGGTGACGCTCTGGTCGATGTACGCGCGAAGCTTGTTGACGTCAGCTTCGGTGAGATCCTTCACGCGAGTGGACTCGTCGATTCCCGTCGCGGCGCAAATCTGCTGCGCGGTGGTGGGTCCGACTCCAAAAATATAAGTAAGTGAGATCACCGTTCGCTTCTCGCGTGGGATGTCTACTCCGGCAATACGGGCCATATTCTTCCTCTCCTAGCCCTGGCGCTGCTTGTGACGCGGGTTCTCGCAGATCACGCGGACGTGACCCTCTCGGCGAATGACTTTGCACTTCTCACACATCGCCTTAACACTGGCGCGAACCTTCATGTCGTTTCTTTCTCGATCTCTGTGGAACTTGAGTTATTTGTAGCGGTAGGTGATGCGGCCGCGGGTCATGTCGTAGGGCGTAATCTCCACTTGCACCTTGTCACCGGGAAGGATACGGATGCGGTGCATGCGCATTTTTCCCGAACTGTGAGCGAGCACGGTGTAACCGTTCTCCAACTCGACGCGGAACATAGCATTTGGTAGAGGCTCGACGACGGTTCCCTCAACGGTAAACGCGTCTTCCTTTGGCTTACTCAGGTTCTTTCTCCTTGTTACGGCACTGCGACGCAAAGGAGCAAGAAACTCCTTCACGGTAGGACCCCTGGGGTTTCCAAGAGGTCGGCTGACCATTCTACCGAAAATCCCCCAGAACGCAAAACCCAGCCTTTTCGACCCGTCACGATTCCAGTAAAAAGCTGTGAAATAACCAAATTGTGACTGCAGACCCTAGTGCCCCATTGGAAAATGGGTTCATGCTTGGTAGATGACGGAGCCACGCAAAAGAGAGGCGTCTGGTGCTATTGAGCGCGACACCTGTCTTGATTTGCTCGAGGGCGCTCCACTCGCCCGCGTCGTTATTTCCGTGAAATGCCTGCCGGTCGCGCTTCCGGCTCGGATTTCCCTCGTTGATCGAGGCTACCTGCTCCTCGCCAGTTCCGACCCGGCTGTCCACCAGGCCGCGCAGCGAAAGGACGTGCTTTCCGTTCAAATTGATGGCCTCGATGACAACGGCATGGTGTGGTCGGTGATGGTGTCCGGCATTGGCAGTGTCGCGTCTGAAGACGAGCCCTTGAGCGGCCCGCTTCGTGAAGCACTCGACCACGGTGCCTCGCTCGTCATGCTCCCGCTCTCGGTAGTAGTGGGCCAGCACGGATAATTTGGACAATTGCACGAAATCGTGTGCGATGCTGGGGTATGGCGTATCACCGGATCCAGGAACCTGCGCGGCTTCACGCCCTCATCGATGCCATCCTGCTCATCGAGGCTGACGCCAGCCTCTCGACCCTGCTGCTTCGCATTGTTGAGACGGCCACCAAACTGGTCGGTGCGCAGTACGGTGCGCTCGGCGTGCTCGCCAGTAACGGCGAGACGCTCTCGCGGTTCATCACTTACGGCATGGACGATGACCAGATTGCGCTCATCGGTGAGAGCCCGCAGGGAAGCGGGCTGCTCGGAGAGACGATTCGCCTCGCCAAGCCCCTGCGTGTCGACGAACTGAGCGAGCACGAGAGCTCGTCCGGATTCCCACCCAATCACCCCCCGATGCACCGGTTCCTCGGAGTGCCGGTGAAGACCGGCACCGGACGCATTTACGGCAACCTGTACCTCACGGACCCGCTCGACGGATCACCGTTTAGCCAGTCTGATCAAGACCTTGTCGAGGCCTTCGGTCGCGCCGCGGGCATCGTCATTGATCAGGCCCTGCTGCGCACGCACATGCGAGAGTTCACCTTGAGCGAGGAACGAGAGCGCATAGCGCGTGATCTTCACGACACCGTCATTCAACGGCTCTTCGGCGTGGGGCTGTCGTTGCAGTTGTCCCTGAGCGGGCAGATCGAGGACTCGGTGCGCGAACGCATTGACAAGTCCCTCGACGATCTCAACGAAACCATTCACGAGATTCGAACCACCATCTTCGAGATCGACCAGGAAGACGAGCAGGAGATTTCGCTGGAACGTCGCATCAGCGCGCTCACCGTTGAGGTCGGATCTCGCCTTGGGGTCTACGCCCATCTCGTCATGGCGCCGGGCATCAGCGACGACGTGGGCGTGCGCTGCGCGCAACACGCGCTGCAGGCCCTGCGAGAGATTCTCTCCAATATCGTGCGCCACTCGCAGGCGAGCATTGTCGACGTCAACGTCGCCATTGAGGGCAATATGCTGGTACTCACCGTCAAGGACAACGGCGTGGGTTTTAACCAAACGAGCGGTTCGGGAAGCGGCCTTCGCAATCTGGCGTCGCGAGCTCGCGACGTCGGTGGCGAGTGTTCCATTAGCTCCGAGCTCGGGCGTGGCACACTTGTCCAGTGGACCGCCAACCGATTGGACTGAAATGATCCGACTGCTTCTTGTTGACGACCACGAAATAGTGCGTCGCGGACTGCGCGAACTACTCGAGACCAACGAGGACCTGTCCGTTATCGCCGAGGCCGGGTCGCTCGAAGAGGCACTCGCATTGGGGCTCGACGACATCGACGTCGCCGTCCTCGACGTCCGCCTGCCCGACGGTAGCGGCGTCGATCTTTGTCGACTGCTCCACGAGAAGCGGGCCGATCTGGCCTGTCTCATGCTGACCTCCTTCGCCGACAACGAGGCGCTCAACGCCTCGATGCTCGCCGGCGCACGCGGCTACGTGCTCAAGAACGTGCGCGGTGACGACCTCGTCACTTCAATTCGTCGGGTGGCGGCGGGTGAAACGCTGGTCACTGACGAGCAGCTGGAGCGGGCGCGCGAGCGCCTACGCCGCCAGATCACCGAGGACATCCGCCTCGAGAGTTTGAGCGGGCAAGAGCGAAAGATCCTCGAACTGCTCAGTGAGGGGCTCAGCAATCGAGAGATCGCTGAAGTGATGTTCTTGGCGGAAAAGACCGTGAAGAACTACGTGTCGAACCTGCTCGCCAAGTTGGGCTTCCAGCGCCGCACCGAGGCCGCGCTCTTCGCGCAGCGTCAGTTCGACCGCGCGCACCCGGACAACTAGGAGATCGTAAAGACTTCCGGGCCGTTGTCGGTGACGGCAATGGTGTGCTCGAAGTGCGCCGAAAGTTGACCGTCTCGGGTCACCACCGACCAACCGTCATCGAGCTCGTACGTGTCGTACGAGCCAACGTTCACCATGGGCTCAATGGCGAAGACCATGCCCTCTTTGAGGGTTGGTCCCGGAGTTCCCGGCCAGTAGTTGGGCACCTGGGGACTCTCGTGCATGGCCGTTCCGATCGCGTGGCCAACGTACTCGCGCACCACGGAGAAACCGGCGGCTTCGGCGACGTTTTGCACGGCCCGACCAACCTCGTGCAATCGGTTGCCGATCACGAGTTGATCAATGCCGGCCCACAACGAACGCTCCGTGACGTCAATGAGGCGCTGCGCGACGTCGCTGATCTGTCCAACGCCGGCGGTGTAGGCGGCGTCACCGTGATAGCCCTCGATGATCGCCCCGCAGTCAATTGAGATGATGTCGCCCTCTTTGAGCTTGTAGGTACCCGGGATGCCGTGCACGATCATGTCGTTGGGGCTGGTGCAGATCACCGCGGGAAAGCCGTGATAGTTCAGGAAATTCGAACGGGCCCCGCGCTTAGCGAGGACTTCTGCGGCGACCTCATTCAGCTCCAGCGTCGTAATCCCGGGGCGAATGGCGGCCCTCGTGGCCTCGTGCATCTCAGCCACCACCTTGCCGGCCTTGCGCATCTTGTTCAGCTCATCCGGTGAACGCCTCACGCCAGACCCTTGTCGTGAACCACGGCTTCGATGGCCCTGGTGACGTCGTCGGGGCTCTGGTCCCCGTCAACCGTGACCAGAAGCCCCCGCGAGCCGTAAAAGGACAGCAGCGGCTCGGTGTCTCGTTCGTAGGCCTCGAGACGCTTGCGAATGGCGTCGGGCTGGTCGTCTTCGCGCTGGATGACGTCGCCCCCGCAGTTGGCGCACGTCCCCGATATTGCCTCGATGTCGCTGTCCTTGTAGATCGCCCCACACTCTTGGCAGACACGTCGCGACGAGAGTCGCTCGGTAACGAGGCTCACCGGCACGTCGAGGTTGATGCAGAGCTTGATGCCGTCGTCACCCAGTAGCGCCTCGAGCGCCTCGGCCTGAGCGAGCGTGCGCGGGAATCCGTCGAGCAGGGCGCCCTTCTGGGCGTCGGCCTGCTTGAAACGCTCGTCGACCAGACGAATCACGAGCTCGTCGGAGACCAACGCGCCGGCGTTCATGACGCTGGCGACTTCGAGACCGAGCGGCGTACCGGCCTTGACGGCGCCTCGAAGGATGTCACCCGTCGACACGTGAGGGATGGCGTACGCTTTCGCGAGATGCTTGCACTGCGTTCCCTTGCCTGCGCCCTGTTTGCCGAGAATAACGAGGTTTAGACGTGCCGGCATAGCTAACGCTTCAGGAAGCCTTCGTAGTTGCGCATCATGAGCTGCGAGTCAATCTGGCGCATGGTCTCCAGGGCAACACCCACCGCGATCAGCAGGGTCGTTCCGTAGTACGGGAACTTGTTGATGTTCCACAGGGCCATCAAGATACTCGGCACCACCGCGACCGACGCGAGGAAGAGAGCGCCGACCACCGTGATTCGACTCAGCATCTTCGCAAAGTACTTCTCGGTGGGCATGCCCGGACGGATACCGGGAACGAAACCACCCTGCTGGCGCAGCATTTCGGCCTGCTGGTGCGGCTCGAAGGCAATGTACACGTAGAAGAACGTGAAGGCCAGGATCAGGATGAAGTCCGAGGCGATGTAGAAGAAGCTCGTCGGGTGCAGCGACGAGTTCACGAAGTTCTGGAAGCCGGTCCAGGGCACGATGTTCGACAGCAACACCGGGATGTAGAGAACCGACGACGCGAAGATGATCGGGATAACGCCCGACTGGTTCACCTTCAGAGGAATGTACGTGGAGTTGCCGCCCATCTCCTTTCGCCCGACGACGCGTCGGGCGAAGGTCACCGGAATTCGGCGTTGACCGTTATCCATGAAGACAATCAAGACGAGCAGCCCGATCGAGATCACAAAGATGATGAAGAACTTCGTTGGCCCCCCCTCGCTCCAGACGGCCTTGCCGCCCGAGGGCAGACCCGCCACCACGTTCGCGAAGATCAAAAGGCTCATGCCCTGGCCGATGCCGCGCTGGGTGATGAGCTCGGCGAGCCACATGACGAACGCAGTTCCCGCGGTCATGATGGCGACCATAAACAGGCCGAGCCAAAGGTTGAACTTGGGGATGAGGTCGATGTTGAAGCCCAGCAGCGCCTGGTCGTGCCCGTGGAACGCGTAGATGAGACCCGTTGACTGCAATAACGCCAACGCGATGGTCAGGTAACGAGTGGTCTGCGTGATCCGCTTCTGGCCCACCGCACCCTGGTCGCGCCACTCGCCGAGTTTGGGAATGACCGTGGTGAGCAGCTGGATCACGATGGAACTCGTGATGTAGGGCATCACGCCTAGACCAAAGACGGCCAACCGCGTGAGCGCGCCGCCCGAGAACAGGTTCAAGAATCCGAGGACCCCACTCGCGCCAGCCTTGGACTGGAGCAGTTGAACCTGCGACCAGCTCACGCCAGGAATGGGCAGGTTCGCCCCTAACTGGTAGAGGCAGATGATCGCAATCGTGAACAAGACCTTGTTGCGAAGGTCCGGTACACGAAAAATGTTCGCGAGTCGCTTGAACACGTTGAGTCCTTAGCGGTTCTGGTGCTGGTTGCCCGACGCAGGAGGACGCACGCTGAACGGCAGGTCGACCACGGTCGTGGTGCCGCCAGCGGCTTCGATGGCGGCCTTCGCCGACGCCGAGAAACCGTGCGCCGATACGTTGAGCGCCGAGTTCAGCGCACCACGGCCGAGGACCTTCACGAGATCCTTCTTGCGCGCGAGGCCCCTCGAGACGAGCACGTCGAGATTGATGTCGGTAACACCCAACGCCACCAGCGCGTCGAGGTTTACCGGCGTGTACTCCACGCGGAAGGGGTTCGTGAAACCCTTCAGCTTGGGGATGCGCTGCAGAAGTGGTATCTGGCCACCCTCGAAGCCGGCGGGAATCTGGCGGCGAGCCTTCTGGCCCTTGGTACCACGGCCGGCAGTCTTGCCGCCCCTACCACCAATACCACGGCCGACGATCTTCTTTCGTTTCGTCGAACCTTCGGGTGACTTGAGATCGTGCAACTTCATTAGTTGACCTCTTCTACTTTGATCAGATGTGGGACCCGGGCGATCATTCCGTGAATCTCGGGACGGTCGGGCAACACGTTGGACTGGCCAATACCGCGAAGTCCGAGCGCGCGAAGTGTCCCGCGGTGCTTGGGCTTCGTCGCAATCGACGAGCGGATTTGAGTGACTTTCAGTTGAGCCATTACTTAGCCCTCCGTCTTAAACAGGTCGCCCTCACGCTGACGCTCGCGGTACGCGCGCAGTGTGCCTGAAGGGATGACGTGGTCGGCTGGCTTGTCGCGCGACGCCGCGATCTCCTCGGGACGACGCAACTGCTTCAGTCCTTGGATGGTGGCGTGGGCAACATTGATGCCGTTGGATGATCCGAGTGACTTCGCGATGATGTCCTTGACACCGGCCATCTCCAAGATGGCGCGGGCGGCGCCACCGGCGATAACACCGGTACCGGGGGCAGCGGGCTTCATCAGTACGCGTCCGGCACCGGAGGCGCCGAGCACGGGATAGACAATGGTCGTACCGGCGATTGGCACGTCGAAGAGGTTCTTGCGAGCCTCTTCGATGCCCTTCTGCACGGCCAGACCGGCTTCTTTGGCCTTGCCGTATCCGAGACCCACCTTGCGGTTGCGGTCGCCGATGACCATGAGTGCGGTGAACGAGAAACGACGTCCACACTTCACGACCTTCGACACGCGGTTCACCTTGATGGTCCGCTCTTCATACTGCTCTAGGTCACTCATTAAAACTCCAGTCCGGCGGCGCGCAACTGGTCCGCAAACGCGGCCACGCGACCGTGGTAGTCAAAGCCACCGCGGTCGAAGACCACGGTGGTGATGTTGGCGGCCTGCGCGCGTTGCGCGAGCAGCGCGGCTACGGCCTTGGCCCCGTCGATGTTTCCACCACTGGTGCCCTTCAACGATGCCTCTACCGAAGACGCGGCGGCCAAAGTGCGGCCAGCGACGTCATCGATGATCTGCGCCGAGATGTGCTTATTCGTACGCGAGACGGCGACACGCGGACGCTCCGGCGTGCCCGAAAGGCGACGACGGATGCGAGCGTGACGACGCTGACGTAGTTCACGAGTTGTACGTGCCATTACTTTGCTGCCTTTCCAGCCTTGCGCATCACTCGTTCACCGAGATAGCGCACACCCTTGCCCTTGTAGGGCTCGGGCTTTCGAAGCTTGCGGATAGACGCGGCCACCTGGCCAACGACTTCCTTGTCAGCACCCTTGATGATCACGCGCGTCGCGACGGGCACCTCGAAGGTGATTCCCTCCGGTGCGGTGAACTTCACGGGGTGCGAAAAACCAAGAGCCAGGTCCAGGGCGTTGGGACCAGCGGCGGCGGCACGGTAGCCAACACCAATGATCTCGAGCTCCTTGGACCAGCCGTCAGTCACACCGATCACCATGTTGGAGACCAACGTACGGGTGAGCCCGTGCAGCGAGCGGTACATGGTCTCGTCGTTGACGCGGTCAACGGTGAGCACATCGCCCTCTTGACTGAGCGTGATGCCGTCGGGGATGATCCGGTCCATGGTCCCGTTCGGGCCCTTCACCGTCACAACACCGCTCGCCATTGTGACGGTCACCGACGAGGGCACCGTGATGGGGTTACGACCAATTCGTGACATCAGCGAACCTCCTGCTGAATCGTTGGCTGGTTACCAGACATAACACAGCACCTCGCCGCCCAGCTTGGCCTTGCGGGCTTCGCGGTCGGTCATTAGACCGTGACTCGTCGAGACGACGGCCACGCCAACGCCACCAAGCACCTTGGGCATCTGGTCGGACTTCTTGTAAATACGCAGACCTGGCTTCGAGACGCGCTTGATACCAATGATGGTCTTCTTGCGGTCTTCGGAGTACTTCAGGTTGATCTCGAGCTGCATGCCCGGCTTACCCTCGACCTTGGTCACGGTGAAGCCGGAGATGAAGCCTTCCCTCTCGAGAACCTTCGCGAGGTTCTCCTTCAGCTTGGAGCTGGGCATCTTGACGCTGTCAAACGCGGCGGCATTCGCATTACGAATACGCGTCAGCATGTCGGCGATGGGGTCAGTCATTGTCATAGCTGTCCTCCTACCAACTTGCCTTCGTCACGCCGGGGATTTCACCGGCGTGCACCATTTGACGCAGGCAAATCCGACACAGGCCGAACTTGCGGTACACCGAGCGTGGACGACCGCAACGCTCGCAACGGGTGTACGCACGCGTTGAGAACTTCGGGGTCTTCTGCTGCTTGATTCGAAGAGCTTTCTTCGCCATGACTATCGATTCTCCTGCTTGAAGGGGAAGCCGTAGGCGCGCAAGAATGCGCGTCCCTGCTCGTCGGTCTCGGCCGTGGTGACAATGGTGATGTCAAAGCCACGAGGCGCGTCAATCTTGTCGTAGTCGACCTCAGGGAAGATCAACTGGTCGTTAACACCGAAGGTGTAGTTCCCGTGACCGTCGAACGACTTCGCCGACAGTCCGCGAAAGTCGCGGATACGAGGGATCGCGAGGCTCAGCAGACGGTCGAAGAACTCCCAGGCACGGTCGCCACGCAACGTGACCTTCGTACCAATGGGCTGCTCTTCGCGAAGCTTGAAGCTCGCGATGGACTTCTTCGCGCGCGTCACGATTGGCTTCTGCCCGGTGATGAGCTCGAGGTCACGCTGGGCACCTTCGAGAAGTGAGGCCTGCTGCGTGGCCCGGCCAACGCCCGAGTTCAACACGATCTTCGTGAGACGCGGTACCTGCATGATGTTGTCGAGTCCGAGCTCTTCCTTGAGAGCCAAACGGATCTCTTGGTCGTAGCGGACCTTCAAACGCGGACGAGTAGTGGTGCTCATAGCGCCTCTCCACACTTACGGCAGACGCGGATTTTCGCACCGTCTGCAACCTTGTAGCCAACCTTCGCTGGACCTTTGTGAGCGTCGCACCAGAGGGCCACGTTGGACACGTGCAGGGGCATCAGCTTGTCGATGATGCCGGCCTGCATGGTCGTACCAGCCTGCTTGGTGTGGCGTTTTGCGATGTTGAGGCCGTCGAGGATTACCTTCTGGCTCTGCGGTAGAGCTTCTTCGACCTTGGCCCGCTCGCCACGGAACTTGCCCGCGAGAACGAGCACGTCGTCACCCTTATGAATCTTCATTACAGCACCTCCGGCGCCAGAGAAATAATGCGCATGAACTTCTTGTCGCGCAGCTCACGTCCGACGGGCCCGAAGATACGGGTTCCGCGCGGCTGCAACTGGTCGTTGATCAGCACCGCGGCGTTCTCGTCGAACTTGATGTACGAACCGTCGGGTCGACGCTTCTCCTTCGCCGTGCGAACGACGACGCAGCGAACCACGTCACCCTTCTTCACTGCGGCACCGGGGATGGCCTCCTTGACGGTGGCGATGAAGACGTCGCCGATCGAGGCGTAGCGACGGCGTGAGCCGCCGAGTACTCGGATGCAGAGAACTTCCTTCGCACCGCTGTTGTCGGCAACCTTGAGGCGGGACTCCTGCTGAATCATCGAGCACGCTCCACGATCTCGGTCAGACGCCAGCGCTTGAGCTTGGACAGGGGACGGGTCTCCTGCACGCGCACGCGGTCGCCGATCTTTGCTTCGTTCTTTTCGTCGTGGACGTACAGCTTCTTCGTACGCTGGACGGTCTTGCCGTAACGAGGGTGGCTGACCCGCTCGTTCACCGCAACAACCAGCGTTGAAGCCATCTTGTCCGAGACGACAATTCCCTCACGAACCTTGCGAGGATTCTCGCGGGTCGTGTCGTTCGTCGAGTCAGTCATGACTACTCACCTTCTCCAACGGCCTCAGCGGCCGAGATCTCGCGCTCGCGCAGGAACGTTGACAGGCGCGCGATGTCTCTGCGCACCTCACCAAGTCGTGCCGAGTTGTCAAGCTGACCGGTGGCCAGCTGGAAGCGCAGGTTGAAGAGCTCGCGACGAGCCTCGCCCAAACGCTCCACCAATTCGTTGTCGCCGAGAAGACGGAGCTCCGCGACGTGTTCTTTAGTCTTTCCCATTAGATGGTCACCTCCGGTGTGCCGTGTGTCCCAGGACGAATGACGAACTTCGCCTTGATCGGCAACTTCTGGATTGCGCGCTCCATCGCGGCACGGGCCAGCGTCTCATCAACGCCACCGAGCTCGAACATGATGCGACCAGGCTTCACCACGGCAACCCAGAATTCAGGGTTACCCTTTCCAGAGCCCATGCGAGTTTCCGCGGGCTTCTGAGTGACGGGCTTGTCCGGGAAGATTCGGATCCAGACCTTTCCGCCACGCTTTACGTGACGGGTCATCGCGATACGTGCGGCCTCAATCTGGCGAGCGCTGATCCAACCACGTTCGAGCGCCTGAATACCAAAGTCACCAAAGGCCAAATCAACGCCACCCTTGGCGTTGCCGGTCATGCGACCACGCTGCTGCTTTCGGTACGCTACTTTGCGGGGCATCAACATGATTACTCGGCGTCCTTTCGAAAGTGTGGCGTGTCGGTGTGATCCTGAGCGGTGCGGCGCTCGATCTCTTCTTCCACGCTCAATCGGCGCTCGACCTCATCGTTCGACGCCAACAAGTCAGCGGAATTGGCGGCGACGGTAACGGGCTCGGTAACGGGCTCGGCGACGGGCTCGGCCTCAACGCGGCGGCGTCCGCCGCCCGCACGGACCACACCCTTCGGTGCGACTGGCGACGAGCCGACCGGGACTGCATCACCCGCGGCCATAGCTGCTTCGCGCACGATCTTCTCGTCATTGGTCAGCTGGTACGGCAGGATATCGCCCTTGTAGATCCAGACCTTCACGCCAACGCGGCCGGTCGACGTGCGAGCTTCACGGAAGCCGTAGTCAATATCGGCGCGCAGCGTGTGCAGGGGGACGCGACCTTCGCGGTACGACTCGCGGCGTGACATTTCAGCGCCACCGAGACGACCCGACGCCTGAATCTTCACGCCCATTGCGCCGGCCTTCTGCACGGTCTGGATACCGCGCTTCATGGCGCGACGGAAAGCCACGCGACGAAGCAACTGGTCGCAGATTCCTTGCGCGATGAGTGCGGCGTCCAGCTCGGGCTGCTTGATCTCTTGAATGTTCAAGGAGATCTTGTTCTTCTGCCCGGTGATCTTCTCAAGATCCTTCTTCAAGCGCTCGGCTTCGGCGCCACGGCGACCAATGACGATGCCCGGACGAGCAGTGTGAATGTCGACGCGAATACGGTCCGAGTTGCGCTCGATTTCGATACGGCTGACGGCCGCAGTCTCGAGCTGCTTCGTCAGATAGTCACGAATCTTCCAGTCCTCGATCACGAGGTCCTTGTAGCCACGCTCTTTAAACCAGCGCGACTTCCAGTCCGTCGTAATTCCGAGTCGGAAACCGTAGGGGTTTACCTTCTGACCCATTAGTTCGTCTCCTCAGTGGCGTCGTCTGACACCGTCTCGTCGGTTGAGGTCTCCTCAACGACTGTCTCTTCGACCGTGGTGTCAACGTCGTCGCTCACCACATCGGTTGCAACTTCGCTCTCGACAACGTCGCTCTCGATCTCCTCGTTCTCGATCTCCTCCGCGGCGGCGGCCTCACGCTTGTTGAGGCTCTTCGTCTGGTCGGCACGACGTCGCGATGACGCGACGCGGCGTGTACGTGACGCGGCGGCCTGAGCCGTGCGCGCGGCACGAAGAATCTCGAGGCGGTCCTCGTCAAGGCGCGACACGATCACCGTGATGTGACACGAACGCTTGAGAATCTTGCCCGCACGTCCACGCGCACGTGGCGTGAAGCGCTTCATGGTGATGCCCTCGTCGGCGTACACCGCCGACACGAAGAGCTCGTCGGCGCTCATTCCGTCGTTGTTCACCGCGTTGGCAACCGCTGAAGCAAGCACCTTGCCGATCACGCCTGCGGCCTCACGGGTGGTACCCGCCAAGATCTCGCGAGCGGTGTTGACGTCCTCATTGCGAATGAGGTTCATCACCACGCGAGCCTTGCTCGCTGACATGTGATAGCCGCGCAACGTGGCACGGGTACCCGGACGTTCGTTGGTCTTGGGACCAGTCATTAGCGCCTACCCGTCTTTTCCTGGCCGGCGTGAAACCGGAAAGTTCGCGTGGGAGCGAACTCGCCCAGCTTGTGGCCCACCATTGACTCGTTGACAAAAACCGGTACGTGACGACGACCGTCGTGCACGGCGAAAGTGTGACCAACCATGTCCGGGATGACCGTCGAGCGACGGCTCCAGGTCTTGATGACCTTCTTCTCGTTGGCCGCGTTCATGGCGTCCACCTTCTTCAAAAGGTGGGCGTCAATGAAGGGACCCTTTTTTAAGCTACGTGACATTGTCTACCTACCTCCGCGAGCCGCGTCCACGGCGACGACGAATAATGAGCGCGTCTGATGCCTTTGGCAAACGCGTACGACCCTCTGGCTGACCCCACGGTGATACTGGGTGACGTCCACCGGAAGTCTTTCCTTCACCACCACCGAGTGGGTGGTCGACTGGGTTCATGGCCACACCACGCGTCTGGGGGCGGATGCCCTTCCAACGGTTGCGGCCGGCCTTACCGATCTTGATGAGTTCGTGCTCCGAGTTGCCAACGATGCCGAGCGTGGCGCGACAGTCAATTGCGACGCGGCGCATTTCGGTCGAGGGCAGACGAAGCGTGGCGTAGCCACCGTCCTTCGCCACGAGCTGCACGCTCATGCCGGCGCTGCGCGCCATCTTGCCACCGCCGCCGGGGCGAAGCTCCACGTTGTGGACGGTCGCACCGGTTGGGATGAAACGCATGGGCAACGAGTTACCGGTGCGGATGTCGGCCTTGGGGCCGGACTCGACGAAGTCACCGACCTTCAGTCCGTTCGGCGCGAGGATGTAGCGCTTCTCGCCGTCGAGGTAGTGCAGCAGTGCGATACGACACGTGCGGTTCGGGTCGTACTCAATAGCGGCGACCTTCGCCGGGATCGCGTCCTTGTTGCGCTTGAAGTCGATAATGCGGTACTGCTGCTTGTGGCCACCACCGCGGTGACGCGAGGTCTTGCGACCGTAGTTGTTGCGCCCGCCCGTGCGGGGCTTGGCGGCGAGCAGTGACTTCTCCGGCGTCGACTTCGTGATCTCGGCAAAGTCCGAAACCGTCTGGAAGCGACGACCGGGGCTGGTTGGTTTGCGATGACGCAGTGCCATGTCAGTCCTTAGTTCTCGAAGAGATTGATCGAGTCACCCTGTTTCAGGGTGACGATGGCCCGCTTCGTGTTGGGGCGCGCGCCCACGACACCGGTGCGACGGTTGCGCGTCGTCTTACCCTTGCGGTTGAGAGTGTTGACGTTGGTGACCTTCACGTTAAAAGCCTGTTCGACGGCGTTGCGGACGTCGATCTTGGTGGCTCTGGGGTCGACCACGAACACGTACGTGTGGTTGTCCATGAGTCCGTAGGTCTTCTCAGACACCACGGGACGGATGAGAACGCTCATTGCATCGCGCATCAGTTGATCTCCTTCACCACGGGCAACGTGGCGTCTGTGAACAGGACCCAGTCCGAGTCCAACACGTCGTAGGCGTTTACTTCGCCCGCGTCGATCGTCCTCACGTGGGCCAGGTTGCGAAACGAGTTAATCGCGACCGAGTCGTCACGGCTCAACACGACGAGGACCTTGCCCTCGAGGCCGAGCGCGCTGAGTGCGCTGAGTGCGCCCTTGGTCTTTGGCAGAGTCCAAGCATCGAAGCTGTCGAGCAGCGCAATGCGCTCGAGCGATGCACGGTCCGACAACGCCGAGTAGAGAGCCAGACGGATCATCTTCTTCGGGGTCTTCTGGTCGTACTTGCGAGGCTTGGGGCCGTGCGCAATTCCACCACCCGGGTAGTGCGGTGCACGAATGGTTCCCTGACGGGCGCCACCGGTTCCCTTTTGGTTGAACGGCTTCTTCCCACCACCCCGGACTTCCTTGCGGGTCTTGGTGGACTGGGTGCCTGAACGCTTGGCGGCGAGCTGGGCCTTGACGACCTGGTGCATAACGGCCATGTTGGGCACAATGCCGAAGATCGTGGGCTCCAGGGCCACGGTGCCGAGCTCCGCGCCGGCGATGCTCTTGCGAGTCACGGAGCGGTGCTCGGGCGCGGGACGGTCCTTCTTGACCGGACCACGCAGAGTAAAGACGTCGCTCATCGCTTGCCTCCGGCCTTCATTGGGTTCTTCACCGACGTGCGAAGCACGACAACGCCACCGCGCGGGCCGGGAACTGCACCCTTCACGAGGACGAGATTGCGCTCGATGTCAACGCCGATTACCTCGAGGTTGGTCGTGGTGACTTGACCGCCGCCGTAACGACCGGCCATCTTCGTGCCCTTAAAGACGCGACCCGGCGTGGCGCAGGCGCCGATCGAACCAGGCGCCCGGTGGTGCTTATGGTTACCGTGCGCGGCACCCTGACCGGAGAAGTTGTGTCGCTTCATGCCACCAGCGAAGCCCTTGCCCTTGCTCATGGCGGTGGCGTCGATCATTTCACCCTTTTCGAGCACGTCAACCAGTATTTCCTGGCCCACGGTGTAGCCCGAGACGTCATCGAGACGAAGCTCAACGAGCTTCTTTCCCGGAGTAACGCCGGCCTTTTCGAAGTGTCCAAGCTCGGGCTTGGTCAATGTCGACGTGCGGCGCGTGCCCCACGTGACCTGGAGGGCGCTGTAGCCCTCCTTCTCGGGAGTCTTTACCTGGACGACGCGAGCTGGACTGACACGGACAACTGTCACCGGAATAGCCCGGTTCTGGTCATCCCAGACTTGGGTCATGCCCACCTTCTCGCCGACGATCGCTTTGGTCGCCACGTTTCCCTCTCTCTACTGATATCCGTGCATCGGTTCGTCCGACACACAGACGCTCCGCCGGGCCAAATAACCCGAACGGAGCGCTCGACTGGTTTGGTTCAGCGTTCCCTTTTGAGGCAACTGAACACATCTACTTATTCCCCCACCACTACTGACAGGGGTTATAACCGTACACCATGAGACCCCGCCAGCGCAAAGTCGCTGACGGGGCCTCCGGTGCTACTACTAAGCCTGTCGAATCTTTATTTCGATGTCCACGCCCGCTGGAAGGTCGAGACGCTGGAGCGAGTCGACGGTCTTGGCGGTGTGGTCCACGATGTCCAAAAGGCGCTTGTGTACGCGCATTTCAAAGTGCTCGCGGCTGTCCTTGTGCTTGTGCGGCCCGCGAACCACCGTGTAACGGTGCTTCTCGGTCGGCAGCGGCACGGGGCCCTGCACACGGGCGTTCGTACGCTCGACCGTTTGCACGATCTTCGCGCAGGACTGGTCCAGGACGCCGTGGTCGAAGGCCTTCAGCCGGATACGGATCATTTGACGGTTGTCGGCCATGACCGAACTACTTCAGGATCTTGACGACGCGGCCTGAACCCACGGTGCGGCCACCTTCGCGGATGGAGAAGGTGAGGCCCTCTTCCATAGCGATGGGCTTACCCAGGGTCACGGTCATCTCGGTGTTGTCACCGGGCATAACCATTTCAGTACCGGCCGGCAGCTCAATGGTGCCAGTGACGTCAGTTGTACGGAAGTAGAACTGTGGACGATAGTTCGCGAAGAACGGCTTGTGACGGCCGCCTTCCTCTTTGGTCAACACGTAAACCGAGGCTTCGAAGACCGTGTGCGGGGTGATAGTGCCCGGCTTACACAGGACCTGTCCGCGCTCCACGTCTTCCTTCTTCGTGCCACGAAGCAGCGCACCGAGGTTGTCCCCGGCTTGACCCTGGTCGAGCAACTTGCGGAACATCTCGATGCCGGTCACGGTCGTCTTGGTCGTGTCACGAAGACCCACGATCTCAACTTCGTCACCGACCTTCACGACGCCCTGCTCAACCTTGCCGGTCACCACGGTGCCACGGCCAGTGATCGACATAACGTCTTCGATCGACATGAGGAAGGGCTTCTCCGTGTCGCGCACGGGCTCGGGGATGAACGAGTCAACGGCATCCATGAGCTCCATGATCTTGTCGCCCCACGCCTCGTCGCCCTCGAGGGCCTTCAACGCGGAAACTCGGATGATCGGCGTGGTGTCGCCCGGGAAGTCGTAGCTGTCGAGCAGTTCGCGAACTTCCATCTCGACGAGCTCAAGGAGCTCCTCGTCCTCGACCATGTCGGCCTTGTTAAGGGCGACCACGATGTAGGGAACGCCCACCTGACGCGCGAGCAGCACGTGCTCACGGGTCTGGGGCATCGGGCCGTCGGTCGCGGAGACCACGAGGATCGCGCCGTCAACCTGCGCGGCGCCAGTGATCATGTTCTTCACGTAGTCGGCGTGGCCGGGCATGTCCACGTGGGCGTAGTGACGTTTTGCCGTCTCGTACTCAACGTGGGCAATCGAAATGGTGATACCGCGCTGGCGCTCTTCGGGGGCCTTGTCGATCTGGTCGAAAGGAGTGAAGGCGCTTCCTGGGACGCGGGTTGAAAGGACCTTGGTGATGGCCGCGGTAAGAGTGGTCTTGCCGTGGTCGATGTGGCCCATGGTTCCAATGTTTACGTGCGGCTTAGTGCGCTCGAACTTCTGCTTTGCCATTGTCGGGGACTAACTTTCTCTCTAGTGACGAGTCCGCTTGGACCCGTCGTGTTTGTTTCGGCCCTCCCCGACGACGGTTTGGACCTTGGTTTTGCTGGTTTCCCAGCTTCTTACGCGCCCGTGGCCTTGGCTACGATCTCCTTCGAGATCGAGTCAGGTACTTCTGCGTACGAATGGAACTGCATGGTGTACGTCGCGCGCCCTTGGGTGCGAGAACGCAGGTCAGTAGCGTAGCCGAACATGTCGGCCAACGGCACAAGTGCCCTAATTGCTTGACTATTGCCCTTCTGCTCCATGCCTTCTACACGGCCTCGGCGTGATGACAAGTCACCAATAACGTCGCCCATGTAGTCCTCTGGCGTGACCACCTCGACGGCCATCACGGGCTCTAAGAGCACCGGGCTGGCCAAGCGGGCGGCCTTCTTCACCGCGATGGAACCCGCGATTTTGAATGCCATTTCCGAGGAGTCAACGTCGTGGTAGCTACCGAAGGTGAGGCGAACGCGAACGTCCACCACCGGATAGCCCGCCAAGACTCCCGAGGTCAGCGCCTCGGTGATGCCCTGGTTGACCGGTCCGATGTACTCCTTGGGAATGGCACCACCGGAAATCTCGTCCAAGAACTCGTAACCGCCGCCGGGGCCCGTGGGCTCAAGGGTGATGACGACGTGTCCGTACTGACCCTTACCGCCGGTCTGGCGCACGTACTTCTCTTCGACTTTTTCGACCTTCTTGCGAACGGTCTCGCGGTAGGCCACCTGGGGCTTACCCACGTTGGCGTCCACCGCGAACTCGCGCAGCATGCGGTCGACCAGCACCTCAAGGTGCAACTCGCCCATTCCCGAGATGACGGTCTGGCCGGTCTCTTCGTCGGTGCGCACGCGAAACGTGGGGTCTTCCTCGGACAAGGCGTAGAGGGCCTTGGAGAGCTTCTCCTGGTCGGCCTTGGTCTTCGGCTCCACCGCCACGTGGATAACGGGTTCGGGGAAGGTCAAGGTCTCGAGCTGAATCGGCTGATCGATGGAGCTGAGCGTGTCACCGGTGGTGACCTGCTTCAAACCAACGGCCGCGACAATGTCGCCGGTGCGGATGGTGTCGAGGTCTTCGCGGTTGTTCGCGTGCATCAGCAGCAGGCGTCCCAAGCGCTCCTTTTTCATGCCCTTGGTGGTGTTGACGACGGTGTCGCCCTTTTCCAAGGTGCCCGAGTAGACGCGCAGGTAGGTCAACTTACCGACGTAGGGGTCGGTCATGATCTTGAACGCCAGGGCCGCGAAGGGCTCGTCGTCGGAGGGCTTGCGCTCGAGGATGTCTTCCTTGCCGGGCTTGGTGCCCGGTGTCGGAGGAAGGTCGATTGGTGAGGGCAGGAAGTCAACCACGGCGTCGAGCATGGGCTGGACGCCCTTGTTCTTGAAGGCCGAGCCGTTCAGGATCGGAACGCAGTGGTTCTCAAGGGTTCCGCGACGCAGCGCACCACGGATGTCCTGGGTGGTGATCACTTCGTCGTTCAGCACCTTTTCCATCAACTCGTCGTCAAAGGTCGTGAGCACGTCGAGCAGCTTGACGCGGTACTCTTCGGCCTGCGCCTTGAACTCGTCAGGGATCTCGATGACCTCGAGCTCCTCGCCCTTGTCGTCGTGGTAGATCGTCGCGGTCATCGAGCAGATGTCGATGATGCCCTTGTAGTTGCCCTCGGCACCGATGGGCAGCTGAATGACGGCGGGGACGCAGTCGAGGCGGTCGGCGATCATATCCACGCAACGAAAGAAGTCCGCGCCGACGCGGTCCATCTTGTTCACGAAGCAGATACGAGGAACGTTGTACTTGTTGGCTTGGCGCCACACCGTCTCGGTCTGGGGCTCGACACCGGCGACGGCGTCAAACACCGCAACGGCGCCGTCGAGGACTCGAAGCGAGCGCTCTACTTCAACGGTGAAGTCAACGTGACCCGGGGTGTCGATGATATTGATGCGGTGGCCGTTCCAGTGGCAGGTGGTCGCCGCGGACGTGATCGTAATGCCACGCTCTTGCTCTTGGACCATCCAGTCCATGGTGGCGGCACCTTCGTGCACTTCACCGATTTTGTAGTTCTTGCCCGTGTAGAACAAGATGCGCTCAGTGGTCGTGGTCTTACCCGCGTCAATGTGCGCCATGATGCCAATGTTGCGAACCTTATCGAGGGGGAATTCGCGTGCGGTCATTTCAATAACTCTCTTTGATTACCAGCGGTAGTGCGCGAACGCCTTGTTGGACTCGGCCATCTTGGCCATGTCTTCACGGCGCTTTACGGCAGCGCCGACACCATTGCTGGCGTCGATGATCTCGTTCGCGAGACGCTCGGCCATGGTCTTCTCACGGCGCTTCTTCGCGAAGTCAGTGAGCCAACGAATGGCGAGCGTCGTCGAACGACGGGGACGAACTTCCATCGGAACTTGGTACGTGGTACCACCGACGCGGCGGCTCTTCACTTCGAGCTCGGGACGAACGTTTTCGAGGGCGCGCTTCAGCGTGGCGACGGGGTCCGTGCCGGTCTTCTGCTCGACCAACTCGAGGGCGGTGTACACAATGCGCTCGGCGATGGTGCGCTTGCCGCGCTCGAGGACTTTGTTCGTTACCTGGGTGACGAGCACCGACTTGTAAATCGGGTCGGCGGGCACCTCACGACGAACGGCTGGGCCTTTACGGGGCATTAGCTCTCCCTCTTCGCACCGTAACGGCTACGGGCTTGCTTGCGGTCACGAACACCCGAGGTGTCGAGCGCGCCGCGAATGATCTTGTAACGAACACCAGGGAGGTCCTTCACACGTCCGCCACGCACGAGCACGATGGAGTGCTCTTGCAGGTTGTGGCCGACACCGGGGATGTAGGCCGTGACCTCGACGCCCGACGTCAAACGCACGCGGGCCACCTTTCGAAGAGCCGAGTTCGGCTTCTTGGGCGTCACCGTATGCACGCGGGTGCATACGCCGCGACGCTGTGGGGCCCCCTTGAGGGCTGGCGTCTTGGTCTTGGATACTTTGTCCTGCCGGCCTTTTCGGACCAACTGTGCAATTGTGGGCACGCGGAACCTCTTCTAGTTGTACTTCGTTCATGGAACGTGCAAGTGATGCCTGCACGCGGACTTTCTATCCTACGACAAACAACCTCCCAACGGCAAGCCCGCTGCCGGCCCGAGGGCCGGCAGCGTCACTCGTCGTTAAAGGGCCTGTCCGCCAAGCTCGTTTTCGGGCCTGACTTCATCGTCTTCGGGCAGGGCTGACTCGTCATACGTGGCCGTTCCGATGTTCTGGAAGGACGACAGGTCAGCGCTGAATGTGTCTTCTCCGCCGATCTCGCCCAAGAGACTGGCCAGATCGAGGTCATCGTCCGACACCTGAGCCCAGGCGGGCAGTAGTTCGGCGTCGGGCATGTCCAGGCGAAGTTCACGCTTGTTGTAGTACTCGAGCCCCGAACCAGCCGGAATCAACTTACCGATAATGATGTTTTCCTTCAAGCCAACGAGGTGGTCTCGCTTGCCCTCAATGGCGGCTTCGGTCAAGACACGGGTGGTCTCTTGGAACGAAGCGGCCGAAAGCCAGGAGTCAGTCGCCAGTGAAGCCTTGGTAATACCCATCAGCTGGGCGCGACCGTCGGCGGCGCCTTTCGAGTTGGCTTCGAGGGAATCGTTGGTGTCGTTGAACAACTTGACGTCAACCATCGCCCCGGGCAGCCACGGGGACTCACCGGCGTCGACGATCTGCACACGACGAGTCATTTGACGAACGATGAGCTCGATGTGCTTGTCGTGGATGGATACACCCTGGTCACGGTAGACGTTCTGAACCTCTTCGACCAAGTACTGCTGGGTCTCACGGGTACCACGGAACTTCATCATCAACTTGGGGTCGAGCGGACCATCGTGCAGCGGGGTGCCGACCTCGACCTCTTGGCCGTCCTCGACGTGCAGGTGGCGAGCGATCGAGATCGACTCCTCCTGCACTTCACCCTCGTTGCCAATGACCGTGACCTTGCGCTCGCGTCCGATCAGCTCAACGCGCACAACGCCCGAGAACTCGGCAACCTTGGCGGCACCCTTCGGGGTACGGGCTTCGAAGAGCTCGACCACGCGGGGCAGACCATGGGTGATGTCACTCTCGGTAACACCTCCGGAGTGGAAGGTACGCATAGTGAGCTGCGTGCCCGGTTCGCCAATGGACTGCGCGGCAATGACGCCCACCGCCTCACCGAGCTCAACGAGCTGGTGGGTGGCGAGGGAGAGCCCGTAGCAAGCCGCACACACACCCTGGACTGCATCGCAGGTGAGGGTGGTGCGAACGCGCACGCGGTTCACGGCCGAGTCATCGCGCAGGCGCTCGACGTCGTCGACCATCAACATGGTGCCCGCGGTGATGGTTGAACCGTCTGACAGCGTCACGTCTTCAGCGGCGACGCGACCCCACAGCTTGGTCTCGAGGTGAGCGCGCTGACCGCGAGTATCCGCGGCGACGTGTTCGATCCACATGCCACGCGAACCACCGCAGTCGAACTCCTTCACGATGAGCTCCTGGGCCACGTCGACGAGTCGACGGGTCAGGTAACCAGAGTCGGCGGTGCGAAGCGCGGTGTCACCCAGTCCCTTGCGGGTACCGTGCGTTGAGATGAAGTACTCAAGGACCGACAGGCCTTCGCGGAACGAAGACTTGATCGGACGAGGAATCATCTCACCGCGAGGGTTGGACACCAGACCCTTCATAGCGGCAATCTGGCGGATCTGCTGGCTGTTACCACGCGCGCCCGAGTCCACCATCATGCGGATTGGGTTGTCGAACAACGCGTTCATGGCGCGGTCGGTGGCGTCACCGACCTCCTTGTTGGCGTTGGTCCAGATCTCAATCTCCTGCTGGCGACGCTCATCGTCGACGATGACGCCTCGGCGGTAGTTCGTCTCAACCTTGGCGGCCTGCTCCTCGTACTTGTTGAGGATCGCGGCCTTCTCCGACGTCGTGACGACGTCGTCAATCGAAATCGTGAGACCCGACTGCGTCGCGAAGCGAAAGCCCAGTGACTTAATAGCGTCGAGCGACTCGGCGACCTCTTGGCGGCCGAAGCCACCAGAAATCTCCTCGACGATGACGCCAATAGGCGTGGCGTTCTTACCGATCAACTCGTTCACGTAACGGAACCCGAAGGGCAGCGCCTCGTTGAAGAAGACGCGGCCGGGCGTCGTCACCAAGGAACGGCTCGCGCCGATCACTTCGATGCCCGATGCGTCGAGACGAGTGTCCAGCGACGATCCCTCGAGAGGGCGAATCTGAATCGGCGTGCGAAGACCAACGGTCTTGTCGCCCAGGGCATTCTCGATTTCGTACACGTGACGGAAAACGCGGGGGTTCTCAATCTCTTGGTCGGCGGGCAGCGTCAAGTAGTACGCACCAAACACCATGTCCTGAGCGGGCTCGGTGATGGGACGACCGGTGGCGGGCGTGAAGATGTTGTTCGTCGAAAGCATCAGGATTCGTGCTTCAGCCTGGGCCTCTGCCGACAGCGGTACGTGCACGGCCATCTGGTCACCGTCGAAGTCAGCGTTGAACGCCTTACACACGAGGGGGTGAATCTGAATGGCCTTGCCGTCAACCAGCACGGGCTCGAAGGCCTGGATGCCGAGACGGTGCAACGTGGGCGCGCGGTTGAGCAGCACGGGGTGCTCGCGAATGACCTCTTCGAGGACGTCCCACACGGCAGTCTTGCGGCGCTCGACCATTCGCTTGGCGCTCTTGATGTTCTGCGCCATCTGCGTCTCGATGAGGCGCTTCATGACGAAGGGCTTGAAGAGTTCGAGCGCCATCATCTTGGGCAGACCACACTGGTGCAGCTTCAGCTGGGGACCGACAACGATCACTGATCGTCCGGAGTAGTCAACGCGCTTACCGAGCAAGTTCTGACGGAAACGGCCCTGCTTACCCTTCAGCATGTCCGAGAGGCTCTTGAGCGGGCGGCCACTCTGTCCGGCGACCGGCCGACCACGACGACCGTTGTCGAACAACGCGTCCACTGCTTCTTGCAGCATTCGCTTCTCGTTGTTGACAATGATGTCCGGTGCCCCAAGATCGAGGAGACGCTTCAGTCGGTTGTTACGGTTGATCACGCGACGATAGAGGTCGTTGAGGTCACTGGTCGCAAAGCGGCCACCGTCGAGCTGCACCATCGGGCGCAGGTCTGGGGGGATCACTGGAACGGCCTCGAGAATCATGGCGCGCGGGTCGTTCAAGCGACGACCCTGGTCGTCGCGACGGTTGAACGACTGAACAATTGCGAGACGCTTGAGGAACTTGGCGTGACGCTGAGCGCTCAGGGGCTTGCGGCCGTCCTTCGCGTCAATCATCTCGCGCATGACGCGCTCCTCTTCGTCAAGGTCCATTCGGTCGATCAACTGGAGGATGGCGTTGGCGCCCATGCCACCTTCGAAGTACTCCCCGTAACGGAAGTCCATCTCGCGGTAGAGAACCTCGTCCTCGATGATCTGACGCGAATGCAGGCCTTCAAAGGTGTCGAAGGCCTGGCGGGCGAGCTCGCGCTCCTCGGAGAAACGCGAACGCACGCCGTCGAGCTCTTTCTCGGTGCCGCGCTGGAGAGCACGAAGCTCTGACTCCTTCGCGCCATCGGCTTCGAGCTTCGCGGCACGAGCCTCGATCTCCTTCAACTTGTTGTCGAGAGCCTTCACTTCACGCTCGGCGATCTCAATCAACTCGTCGGAGAGTCCCTGGCGCAGTTCCGTAATGTCCGCGTGACGACGGTCAATGTCGATGTACGTGACCATGTGGGCCGCGAAGTAGATGACCTTCTCGAGCTGCTTCGCCTTGAGTTCTTCCTTCGGGGCGGTGCCCATGAGCAGGTAGGCCAGCCACGAACGGGTACCTCGCAGGTACCAGATGTGCACAACCGGGGCCGACAGGGCAATGTGACCCATACGGTCACGACGAACCTTGTCACTGGTGACTTCGACGCCACAGCGCTCGCAGACGATTCCCTTGAAGCGGACTCGCTTGTACTTACCGCAGGCACACTCCCACGCCTTTTGGGGTCCGAAGATCTTTTCGCAGAAAAGACCATCCTTCTCCGGGCGAAGCGTTCGGTAGTTGATCGTCTCGGGCTTCTTCACTTCACCTGATGACCAGCTACGGATATTCTGCGCCGTAGCGAGACCAATGCTCAGTTCATCGAACTGGTTGACGTCCAGTGGACTCATGACAACTTCCTTTCGGCGGCGCGGCGGGCATCTTCTTCATCACTGCCGCGCTCGGGACGACTGATGTCGATTCCGAGTTCGCGTGTGACGGAGAAGAAGTCCTCTTCTGTGTCAGCAAGGTCCACGTGAGCACCGACTTTGTCGCGCACTTCAACGTTCAGACAGAGTGACTGCATTTCCTTGATAAGAACCTTGAACGACTCGGGAATCCCCGGCTCGGGCAGGTTCTGACCCTTCACGATCGCTTCGTAGGCGCGCTCGCGACCCTTCATGTCGTCGGACTTGACCGTCAACAGTTCCTGGAGGGCGTAGGCGGCACCGTAGGCCTCGAGGGCCCACACTTCCATCTCACCAAAGCGCTGTCCACCGAACTGCGCCTTACCACCCAGGGGCTGAGCGGTGATCATCGAGTACGGACCGGTCGAACGGGCGTGGATCTTGTCGTCGACCATGTGGGCGAGCTTCAAGATATAGGCGTAGCCAACCGAAATCGGGTTGTCGTACACCTCGCCGGTGCGGCCGTTGTACAACGTCACCTTGCCGTCGTTGTCACCGGCAAGCAAGCGCTTGCCGTTGGCGCCGTCGACATTGAGTGTGGCGAAGGTGTGCTGAATCGTTGGCTTGTCCTTCGCGCGCTCGGTTTCGTCCCAGTGCGCACCGTCAAACGATGGCGTGGCGACGTAGACCGCGGGCTCGGTACGTGGACGAGTCTTGCGATAAGGGCGCTTCGCGGGGTCCATCTGGTCGGCGTGACCCGAGGTGCCAACCGCGGGGTTGACCTCGATGCCTTCCCAACCGAAGCGGGCCGCGTAGCCCAAGTGACTCTCGAGCACCTGGCCAACGTTCATTCGACTGGGCACGCCGAGCGGGCTCAAGATGATGTCGACCGGTGTCCCGTCCTCCATGAACGGCATGTCCTCCTCGGGAAGAATCTTCGAGATAACACCCTTGTTACCGTGACGTCCGGCGAGCTTGTCGCCCTCGGAGATCTTTCGCTTCTGGGCGACGTAGACCTTGACGAGCTGGTTAACGCCGGGCTGCATTTCGTGGTCCTCGTCACGGCTGTAGACCTTGACGTCAATGACCTTGCCCGACTCGCCGTGGGGGACCTTCAGCGACGTGTCGCGAACCTCACGAGCCTTCTCACCGAAGATCGCGCGGAGCAGTCGCTCTTCTGGCGACTGCTCGGTCTCGCCCTTCGGCGTGACTTTTCCAACGAGAATGTCACCCGGCTGAACCTCGGCACCGATGCGAACGATGCCGCGGTCGTCGAGGTCGGCCAAGATGTCGTCCGGCAGGTTCGGAATGTCCCGAGTAATCTCCTCGGCGCCCAACTTGGTGTCGCGCGCGTCGATCTCGTATTCCTTCACGTGGATCGACGTCAGCACATCATCTCGAACGAGTCGCTCGTTCAAGATGATGGCGTCTTCGTAGTTGTAGCCCTCCCATGGCATGTACGCCACGAGCAAGTTCTTACCGAGTGCGAGCTCACCGTTTGAGGTGCTCGTGCCGTCGGCGAGGAGGTCGCCGGATTTGACGATCTCGCCACCGAACACGAGGGGCTTCTGGTTGATCGACGTGTCCTGGTTCGAGCGACGGAACTTGTTCAAGTTGTACTGCTTCTTGCCCAAGGCCTTGCCGTAACGGTCAGTCACGTCCTTCTCGTACTCGACAACAATGCGGTCACCCGAGACTGACCTCACCACGCCATCACCCTCGGCGATCAGCACGTCACCCGAGTCCAACGCAGCGCGTGCTTCCATGCCGGTTCCGACGAACGGAGCTTCGGGCATGATCAACGGCACTGCCTGCTTCTGCATGTTGGCGCCCATCAGCGCGCGCTGGGCGTCGTCGTGCTCGACGAACGGAATCAGCGACGTCGCAACGGAAATAACCTGCTTGGTCGAAACGTCCATCAGCTCAACCTCTTCGGGCTTGACGAAGTCAATCTCGGAGGTCGTTGATGATGACTTGTTCGACGCGCCGACGCGAAGACCGGTACCGATGGGGCCGCGACGTACGAGTACGCGCTCGGCCTTGATGGTGCCCTTCTCGTCAATTTCGGTGTTGGCCTGGGCAATAACGAAACGCTCTTCTTCGTCAGCGGTGAAGTACCTGATCTCACCGGTCACCTTGCCACCCGTGACCACGCGGTACGGCGTCTCAATGAAGCCGTACTCGTTGATGCGTGCGTAGTTCGCGAGGTAACCAATAAGACCCACGTTCGGTCCTTCTGGGGTCTCGATCGGACACATGCGTCCGTAGTGCGAGGAGTGGACGTCTCGAACTTCAAGACCAGCACGCTCACGCGACAGACCACCCGGTCCCAGTGCCGAGAGTCGACGCTTGTGCGTCAGGCCCGACAGCGGGTTGTTCTGGTCCATGAACTGACTCAGCTGCGATGTGGCGAAGAACTCCTTGATCGCGGACATCACGGGACGGATATTGATCAGGGTCTGAGGAGCAATCGCCTCGACGTCCTGGGTGTTCATGCGCTCGCGAACGACGCGCTCCATGCGCGACAAACCGGTGCGCAGCGCGTTTTGGATCAGTTCGCCCACGCTGCGGATGCGGCGGTTGGCGAAGTGGTCCTGGTCGTCGATGTGGTACGTGGTCTCCTTCGCGGTGCGGTCGCGAGCCAAGTTCAGCAAGTACGTCGCGGTGGCGAGCACCTCGGCCTTGGACAGCACGTGCAGCGTGGGGGTGGGGCGCTCCAGGAGGTCGCCGAACAACTCGACGTTCTTCGCGACTTCGCTGCCGAGCTTGCGGTCGAGCTTGTAGCGGCCAACTCGACTGAGGTCGTAGCGCTTCTCGGAGAAGAAGGCACCTTCGAAGTACTGACGAGCGGCCTCGATGGTCTGCACCTCGCCCGGACGGGCACGACGGTAGATCTCAAGCCATGCGGTCTCTTGGCTCGCGCGCAGGAAGTTCTCGGGCGAGTCCTCCATGTTGTACTTGTCCATGTGCTTGGAGATTTCGAGGTGCGCCTTCTTCCAGTCCGCGTGGAACTGGTCCTCGAGGAAGTCGAAGTGCGCCACGAACTTCTCGAAGAACGACTCGTCCATGGCGGTGTCGAGGGCTCGCAGCAACGTGAAGATCGAGATACGACGCTTGCGAGCGATACGCGCGCCGGCGTTCGCCGCCTTGTTCTTCTTCTCTTCGAGGTCGACCTGGAGCCACTCACCACGGCTCGGGTGGATGGTGCCTTCGAAGGCAACCTTCTCGTCCTTGCCGGGCTGGAACAGCACGCCGGGTGACCTGACGAGCTGGGAAACGACAACGCGCTCGGTGCCGTTGATGATGAACGTGCCCTGCTCGGTCATGATCGGGAAGTCGCCCATGAAGACGGTCTGTTCCTTGATTTCTCCGGTTTCGGAGTTCAAGAAGCGCGCACGCACGAAGATGGGCTGCGAATACGTGGTCGCGCGCTGGCGGCACTCTTCGACTGTGAACTTTGGTGGGCTCTTCAAATCCGCGTCATCAGGGTCGAACTCAAGTTCGAGAGACAGGCGACCAGTAAAGTCAGAAATCGGCGAAAGGGCTTCAAAAGCCTCACGCAGACCCTGCTTCATAAACAGGTCGAAGCTGTCTCGCTGAATTTCGAGGAGGTTGGGCAGGGGGTGTGCTTCACCCAGTGCCGAGAAGTTAAAGCGCTCCGGGCTAGTGGACCGAGACGTCAACGGTCTATCCTCCGTGTAAGTGGGTGGCTACAACAGGGTTTTGCCATGGCCACGTGCAAAACGACATCAGGGGATGACAAAGTTGAGCAGAGGGACACGGTCATTCGATGTTAGTCCCTTTACAGGGCGACGCGCAAGTAGCGCTTCCCTGACGGGATGCGCGACCGCAAAGCGGTTGCGCTCACCCTAGGCAGAAATCCCGCCGAGGTCAAGTATTGATCCAGTAATTGAGAATGCCCCGACCGGCGAACCGATCGGGGCATTCTCCTTGAAACCGTGAACTACTTGACTTCTACTGTCGCACCGGCGGCCTCGAGGGCAGCCTTTGCCTTCTCAGCGTCGGCCTTCGAGACCTTCTCGAGCACGGGCTTGGGGGCACCGTCCACGAGGTCCTTGGCTTCCTTCAGGCCCAGGTTGGTAAGTGCACGCACTTCCTTGATCACCTGAATCTTCTTCTCGCCTCCGCCCAGCAAAATGACGTCGTAGTCGCTCTTCTCCTCGGCACCAGCGCCAGCGTCGGCGCCGCCACCCGCCGCAGCGGGTCCGGCAACAGCCACGGGGGCCGCTGCGGTGACACCGAACTTCTCCTCGAACTCCTTGAGCAGTTCGCTCAGTTCGATTACAGAAAGCTCAGCGATGCCATCGAGAATCTGTTCCTTGGTCAGGGTTGCAGCCATGGTGATTCCTTTCTTTTCTTCGTTTCGATACTTCGTTGATTGGGTTATTCGGCCGGTTCGCTCGCGGCGTCCGCAGTGGGAGCCTCGGTGGTTTCGGCCTCGGCTTCGGCGACGGGCGCCTCTTCCTCGACCGCGACCTCCGCGACAGCTGCCGCGGCGTCGTCGCTCGCTGCGGGTGCAGCTTCCTCGACCCCGGCCGGAGTCTCGGCGGCTTCTTCGACCTTCACGTCAGCGGGAGCGGCCACAGGGCCACCTTTGCTGTCGAGAAGGGCCGAGAGGCCGTAGGCGAAGTTTTGTGGGACGGCCTTCAAGAGGCCGGCCATGGTACGAAGTGGTGAGGCCAACAGCCCGGCGAACTGGGCCAGAAGCACATCGCGGCTCGGTAGATCGGCGAGTGCGGCCAGATCCTTGAAGGAAAGGACCTTTCCGTCGACGACGCCCCCCTTGACGATGAGCTTCGGCGACTCCTTGGCGAAGTCGCGAAGGGCCTTGGCGACAGCCGAGACGTCACCGTCGACGAAGGCAATGGCGGTGGGCCCCTGAAGGAACGCGCCAATGGGCTCGAAGGTGGTTCCGGTGATCGCGCGCAGCACGAGGGTGTTCTTGAAGACCTTGTAGTCGGCCCCCAGCGTGCGCAGCTGACGGCGCAGGGTCGAAATCTCGGCAACGGTGAGGCCACGGTACTCGGTGACGACTGCCGTTGAGGTGCCGTCAACCTTGGACTTGACCTCGTCGACGGTTGCGACCTTATCGGGGCGAATTTTACTCATGGTGCTCCTTCACCGGATGCCGCCCGGTACGGGCCGATGACATCCATGCGAGCGAGGCACCCGAGGGTGAACTCGAAATCCTCGTCAGGCTGACCCTTCGGTCACTTAAGTGGGAACTCCCACACCGGATGTCTTCGGCGTTCTTCTAAATCATGTGGCACAGACGTCGTGCCGTACGACCATCGTAGTGACGTGGCGCGCGCCTCGTCAAAACGTCGCCTAGGCCGTGGCCAGAACCTCTTCTTCGTGGCGGGTGCGGGTGGGGTCGATCTTGACGCCCGGTCCCATCGTTGACGAGACCGTGATGCTCATCATGTAACGGCCCTTGGCACTCGAAGGCTTGACGCGGACAATCTCGTCAACGACGGCCTGCACGTTGCGCACGAGGTCGTCACGGCTGAAGCTCACCTTGCCGACGCGAAGCTGCACGTTACCGATCTTGTCGGTGCGGTACTCAACTCGTCCGCCCTTGAACTCGGTGACGGCCTTGGCGACGTCCATGGTGACGGTGCCCGTCTTGGGGTTTGGCATCAGACCACGAGGACCGAGCACGCGACCGAGCCCACCGACTTGGCCCATGAGGTCGGGAGTGGCGATGGCGATGTCGAAGTCGAGGAATCCACCGGCGACCTTCGCGACGAGGTCTTCGGCTCCGACGATGTCGGCGCCGGCGTCACGGGCGGCCTGGGCCGCCTCACCCGCGGCGAACACCGCCACACGGTTTGTCTTGCCCGTGCCAGCCGGCAGCGAGATCGTTCCTCGAACGATCTGCTCGGCCTTGCGGGGGTCAACACCGAGACGGATCGCCAGTTCGACGGTCTCGTCGAACTTTGCGGTCGCGAGGTTCTTCACCTTGTCGAGCGCTTCGGTGATCGTGAGCAGTTCCTCGCGGTCAACCTGGGCCAGTGCGTTTGAATATTTCTTACCGTGCTTCATTGTTCCTTCTCCTAGCCCGCGACCGTAATGCCCATGGAACGGGCAGTGCCGGCAACTTGCAGCTTGGCCATCTCGAGGTCATCGGTGTTGAGGTCCTTGAGCTTGGTCTTGGCGATCTCTTCTACTTGGTCCATGGTCACCGACGCCACGGTCTCACGACCGGCGGTGTGCGCGCCCTTGGCGACGCCCGCGGCCTGGCGCAGCAGCACCGGCGTGGGTGGGGTCTTCAGGACGAACGTGAACGAACGGTCTTCGTAGATCGAGATGTCGACCGGAATGACCGTGCCACGCATGGACTCGGTGGCGGCGTTGTACTGCTTGCAGAACTCCATGGTCTGAATACCGTGGGGCCCTAGCGCTGTACCGACCGGCGGCGCGGGCGTCGCTGCGCCTGCTTCGAGCTGAATCTTTACGACTGCAACAACCTTTTTAGCCATGGCTATCTCCTTACAAGTTCTCTAGAGCTTCGTAACCTGCGTGAAGTCGAGCTCCACGGGGGTTTCGCGACCAAAGATGTCAACCAATACCTTGACCTTGAGCTGGTCTTCGTTGATCTCGGCGACGTGGCCCGAGAACGTGGCGAAGGGACCGGTCTTGATCTGCACGGTGTCGTTGACTTCGAATTCGTGGGTCGGCATGCGGCGCTTGACGCTCGGCTGCTCGACGCCCTCGACCTGGGGTCGGATGATGTTGTCCACTTCGCGCCGGGTGAGCGCAGTGGGGCGAGTCTTCTCGGCCCCCACGAAACCCGTGACACCGGGGGTGGAGCCGATGACGTAGAAAATCTCTGGATCCGGCTCGCAGCGAATGAGCAGATAGCTCGGGAACATGCGCTTGGAGACGGTGACCTTCTTGCCACCCTTGAACTCCGTCACGTCTTCTTCGGGCAGGTAGATCTCGTAGATGCTGTCGGTCAGCTCACGGCTCTTGATGATGTTGTTCAAGGCGCCGATGACCTTCTGCTCGTGACCCGCGAACGTGTGGACGATGTACCAGCGTCCGGGACGGTCGAACGCGCTCTCGACAATGGGCTCTTCGTCGAGACCATCTTCGAGGATGGTGACGTCGAGGATCTCCTCGTCGGTGACGTTGTGTTCGTCGTTCTGGTTGGTTTCGGTATCACTCATTGTCGCGGCCTTACTTCTGGAAGAGGAACGTTACGAACTTCGAGAAGCCGTAGCCGAGTCCGAAGATCAAAAGGGTCATGAAGATGAGTACGAAGAGCACGATGGTCGTGTAGTTGATGACCTCGGGGCGAGTGGGCCAGGCGACCTGGCGCATCTCTTCGCGAATCTCTCGAAGGAATTGACGAGGCTTCGTGCGCTGACCGCGACGTCGCTGAACGTCCTGGGGCGAAGTGCGGCGTGACGAAGCGGCGCCGTCGGCGCCGACCTGTCCTTGTCGCTGCATCATTCGCTTTTGTTCGCGGTTCATTTCACGTCTCTCGTTGTCACATCGGTTACTGCGTGTCGAAAAAATCTTCGAGCAGGGCAGGAGGGACTCGAACCCCCAACCCCCGGTTTTGGAGACCGGTGCTCTACCAATTGAGCCACTGCCCTCTGCGACTACCCACCAGATCCTGATTGGTGGCCGTAGGGAAGATAAATCTTACCACCCGCCAGAGGGATGCCCCTTAACGGGTCTCCTTGTGCAGCGTGTGCTTGCGCTCCCACTGGCAATACTTGGACATTTCGATGCGCTCGCGGTCGTTGACCTTGTTCTTCATCGTGATGTAATTACGGCGTTTGCACTCCTCACAGGCCAAGGTGACCTGTACGCGCTTTTCATTCTTTGCCATCGTTCTCTCCTCATCGTTACTACGTTTCCTACATGGACCCCGCGGGTCCTGCCTGGTAGCGGCGGCGGGACTCGAACCCGCGACAACACGATTATGAGCCGTGTGCTCTGACCACCTGAGCTACGCCGCCTGGCGAGCCCTCTGTCGGGATTGAACCGACGACCCCTTCCTTACCATGGAAGTGCTCTACCACTGAGCTAAGAGGGCGATCGTGTCAAAAAGACACGGAGGCGAATTGTACTCCGACATTGGTGGGTCTTTCCAACCGGACGAAGAAGTACCCTTTACACCCATGAGAACTCGCCTGGTCGAAATCGACGACGCGCGGGCCCTCATGAATATCTATAACCCCGAGGTTATCGAGACCACGGTGAGTTTTGACCTCGTGCCTCGCAGTCTCGACGAGCAAAAAGCCTGGATTCGCACGCATCTCGCCACGCACCCTTGCATTGTGGCGATAAATGAGGATGACGATCTGGGCGAAAATGGCGCTCGGGGCGAGAAGATTCTTGGTTTCGCCCTCGTTTCGCCCTTTCGCCAGCGACCCGCGTACGCCACCTCCGTCGAAAACTCGGTCTACGTGCACCGCGGCGCCCGTGGACGGGGCGTGGGCGAGAGACTGCTGCGCGAACTCATTGCCACGGCGGGAGAGTCCGGCTTCCACTCGTTGATCGCCCGCATCGTGGGAGAAAACGACGGGTCAATCCGGCTCCACGAAAAATGTGGGTTTACCCTGGTGGGAACCGAAATTGAGATCGGCCGCAAACATGGACACTGGCTCGATGTCGTCGAGTACCAGTACGTCATACCTGACCAGCGCCGTTAAACGGAGATCTCGGGTTCCTGCTCGGTCCACGACCACTGGGTCCAGCGGCCCATTGGCAGCACCAACACCCCGCCGAGCACCGCCACCGCGAGGGCAATCAGGAGCGGATTACTGTGCACGAGGCCCGCGAGCAACTCGCGTCCGCCCGGGATGCCAATAAAGGGACCGGTGATCGACAGCGCCAAGAGCCAGAAATGCTCACGGCGTTGATAACTCGCGGCCAGCAGCACCAGACCCCACGCGAGATACCAGGGCTGCACCACGGGCCCCAGCACCACCAGCAGCAGCAGCGCCACGGCCAGCGAGCGCACCCATCCCCGTCGTTCCGCGTTGAAGAGCAGCCACACGATAAAGACCGCGGCGACGAGCAGCCCGAGACCACGGGTCACCGAGAGCACCGATGCGAGCCCTACCGAGTGGATTCCCACGGCGTGCAGGGTGTTGGTGATGGCCATGCCCACGCCAGTCGCGGGAGCCGCCCACGACCGGACTGTCCCGTTCGAGAGGAGGTTCTTCACCCAACCAAATCCGAAGCCGGCGAGCTCCGTCCAGAACGTGAGGGTGACCCCCGCGACGAGGCACGCGATGAGAATCGGTTTGACCCGCTCTCGAACGCTGGCCCGCGGACCGAGCCACGTCCAGGCGACGAACGCCAGACCCAGCGCGGCCGGGGCCTTGATGGCCGCGGCGCACGAGCAAAAGAAGAGCGCCCAGGCGAGATGTCGCTGCACGGCGAGGGCGATGCCCACGACCAGGAAACCGGTCATTATGGCGTCGTTGTGGGCGCCGCCTATCAGCGTGAGCAGCACGAGCGGGTTCATCGCGCTCAGCACGAACGCCTCGCCCGGGTCGCGGTTCATTCCCCTCGCGAGCAGCACAATGCCGTAGCCGATCATGGCGACCGCGAAGACCTCCAACAGTCGAAGCCCGACCACCGTCGCCAGCTCGTGGTGACGGGCGATCCTGTCGATCGAGCTGTCCAGGAACAGGAAGAACGGCCCGTAGGGAGCTGGCGTGTTGCCCCAGAGGGGGTCGACCGGACTCACGTAGGCCCCCCCGCCGAGCGTGAACGGCCCGTAAATATAGGGACTGATGTGATAGGCCGTCATCTCCCCCTGGGCGGCGTAACTGAAGACGTCGCGCGAGAACAGCGGCGGCGCCACGATCATGGGCGTCGCCCACACGAGCAGCATCCACCAGAGCGACTTCAACGAGGCGCCGGGGTGGAGCTTCATCACCTCGGCGAGGCGTAACCACACCCGCATCAATAACAACAGCCCGCCGTACACGAGGACGATCGACAGGAGGAACTTGGTCTCGCTCGTCGTCGAGACCGATTGGACGGAGGTGGGTTCACCGAAGAACCACGTATCGGGAAAGTTGAGCTTGAAGGGCGAGTTCGTGAACGAGCAGCCCGCCAAGATCAGCGACATGGCGACAAATCCCAGCACCGCGGGCTGCCAGAGGAACGACCAACCCTCGAATGGTCCCGGCGTGAACCGGCCCAAGGGCGTGTAGCGGCGCTCGAGGATCTGGACGCCCGACTCGAATCGACCAACGATGCGTTCGTAGGTGCGTTGAACCGCGCCGGCCCACGATTTCAGTCGATTCACGCCACTCCCTTCGCACTGGTCAGAGCCACCGTACTCCGCGCGTCCAATTCTGGACGTGGCCAATCCAGCGAAAACTGGATTGGCCTTGGTGGGCCGGGAGGGATTTGAACCCCCGTAGGCAAAGCCGTCTGGTTTACAGCCAGATCCCATTGGCCGCTCGGGCACCGGCCCGCCGAGAATCCTACTGCCACGAGGCGACCCGCATCCAATGGGCCCGAAGCCTCTACGATTCAGGTATGCCCAGTTTTGACATTGTCTCGGAGATCGACCTGCAAGAAGTACGAAACGCGGTGGACCAGGCCAACCGCGAAGCGACTACCCGCTTCGACTTCAAGGGCACCAACGCCACGATCGGGTTCGCCGAGAAGGAGCTCTCGCTGTCCGCATCGACCGAAGACCGCCTGCGCGCGCTGTACCAACTGCTCGAGGAGAAGTTGGTGAAGCGCTCGGTGTCGCTGAAGTCGCTCGACCCGGGAAAGATTGAAGAGGCGAGCCAGGGCGCCGCCCGCCAGAAGGTTTCGCTGAAGGCCGGCATCTCTCAGGAGATTGGCAAGCAGATCAACAAGATGGTGAAGGAGATGGGCGTGAAGAACCTCAGCTCTTCAATCCAGGGAGACCAGGTCCGCGTCACCGGCAAGCAGCGTGATGATCTGCAGCAGGCCATCGCCTTCTTCAAAGAAGCCGAGATGACGGTGCCCTTGCAGTTCACCAACTTTCGCGACTAGGTCGTCGTGTGCTCCTCGGCGACCAGGTGCTCATCGATGTCGTGCAACTTGTCGGTGTGAAAGATCCGGTTGAATACCAGCATCTTCAAGATCCAAAAGACGGCGAAACATAAGAGATTGACCCCGGCGACCAGTCCGGTGTCGACGAGGTGGCCCCACTGGTGGGTGTGGACCAAATGCTTCACCCACGCGGCACCCAGCAGCGAGAACGCGATGCCGAGAAACGCCATGGACCAGTACGGCACCACTTCATGTCGAAAGTGGCTCTTGCCGCGCTTACCCCAGGCCCAGGCGCGGTTCAGGTAGTACGAAGGGACGATTGCGACGACATTGCCGAACAGGGTCGCCCCGATGACACCGTTGATGATGTGGAACCCGTACACAATCAGGATCGCGCTGAGCGACACCCCGGTCGTGATCACCGAACTGAACGTGTAACGAATGAGTTTTTTGCCCTGGTGCGTTGTCGACCACGCGCGAAAGTCACTGATTCGTTTCTGCATCTCGAACAGTCTACTTCTCATGTCTGGATGGCGAGGATGAGTGGCACAATGGATGCATGTCCCAATCCTTAGAGTTCCTTGTGAATCTCCTCGACCTCGAAACGATCGAAGTCAATACGTACCGCGGAAAGCACCCCGAAGAGGAGCGTCAGCGCACCTTCGGCGGCCAGGTCGCGGCTCAAGCCCTGATGGCGGCGGGGCGAACCGTCGACCACGGGAGGGTGCACTCGCTCCACTCGTACTTCCTGCGCCCGGGCGACCCGCGGATCCCCATCCTCTACGAAGTCGACCGGATCCGCGACGGCAAGAGCTTCACCACACGTCGCGTCGTGGCCATTCAGCACGGACGCGCGATCTACAACATGCAGGCGAGCTTCCACACCGAGGAGATAAGCCTCGATCACCAGTTCGTGATGCCGGTGGTGCCGGGACCCGAGACGATCAAGCCGCTGTTCGAGCGGGTGCAAGCGGAGAACGGTGACATCGACGAGTGGTTCAAACGAGCACACCCGATCGATCAGCGATTCATAGGCGAGTTGCCGTGGAGTCCACTGCGCAGCAAAGAGCCGCGCCAGCAGATCTGGATCAAGGCCGACGGCGAGTTGCCCGACGATCCCCTGCTGCACGCCTGCGTGGTCACCTACGCGAGTGACATGAGTCTCTTTGACGCGATTCTCGCGCCCCACCAAATCCGCTGGGACGACGGCACCTTCATGGGGGCGAGCCTCGACCACTGCATGTGGTTCCACCGCGACCTGCGGGCTGACGAATGGTTGCTCTACGACACCGATTCGCCAATTGCCCACGGGGGGCGCGGACTCGCGCGGGGATTTCTCTACAACCAAGCGGGCGAGCTCAAGGTCTCCATGGTCCAAGAGGGGCTCACCCGAGTCATTGACCCGACAAAGATCAAGAAGTAACCCTAGGCTCTGCGCATGAATCTAGCGAGCGCCGCCGGTGACTACGAAGCGGCGACCCTCGAGTTTCTTCGAGCCGTCGACCTCGTCACCGACGAGAATCTCGATCGCCACGTCGAGGGCGGCTGGTCCGCGCGCCAGGTGGTCCACCACGTCGCCGACAGCGAGACCCAGTCCTACGCGCGCCTGCTCGCCGAGCCCTTGGGTTGCGTCATCCAGGGCTACGACGAAGCGGCCTGGGCGCAGTGTGAGGTGCTCGGCTACCTCGAGCTGCCGATCAAGCAGTCCGCCGTGGTCTTCATCGCTGTTCGTGGTTCGTCGCTCGACATCCTGCGTCGCCTGAAGCCCCCAGACCTCGAGCGCTACGGCGAGCACACCGAGTCGGGCCGCTACACCGTTGCGATGTGGCTCGACTCCTACACGCGTCACCCTCGCGAGCACGCCGCTCAACTTATCGAAGCGATTAACGCCTGACGGGCTAGCTGCGCTGGGCCATTGGCGTGTAGTCGCGAACCTCCGGCCCGATGTAGAGCTGGCGGGGACGGGCAATCTTCATGTCCTGACGCAACAGCTCCTGGAAGTGAGCCAACCATCCCGAGGTCCGCGGAATTGCGAACAGCACCGTGAACATCTCGACCGGGAAACCCATGGCCTGGTAGATCAGGCCGGAGTAGAAGTCAACGTTCGGGTACAGGCGACGCGAGATGAAGTAGTCATCCTTCAGCGCGATCTCTTCGAGCTTCAAGGCGATGTCGAGCAGCGGATTCTTGCCCGTCACTTTGAAGACATCGTCGGCGGTCTTCTTGATGATCGTGGCGCGCGGGTCGAAGTTCTTGTACACGCGGTGCCCGAAGCCCTCAAGCTTGGTCTTTCCCTGCTTCACGGTCTCAATGAACGCGGGAATGTTCTCGATACTGCCAATCTTGTTCAGCATCTTGAGCACAGCTTCGTTCGCGCCGCCGTGGCGCGGACCGTAGAGTGCGGCCGTCGCGGCAGCCGTCGCGACGTAGGGGTCACCGTGTGACGATCCGACGACGCGCATGGCGGTGGTGCCGCAGTTCTGCTCGTGGTCGGCGTGCAGGATGAACAGCACGTCGAGGGCGCGAGCGAGAATCGGATCCGGCTCGTAACGCGGCTCGGCGACTTTCCACATCATCGAGAGGAAGTTCTGGGTGTAGCCCAGCGAGTTGTCCGGGTACACGAACGGCATGCCCACCGAGAAACGGTGCGCGGCAGCGGCGAGGGTCGGCATTTTGGCGATCAGTCGCACGACCTGCTTGTGTAGGATCTCCGGGTCCTCGAGAATCTTGGCGTCCTTGTAATAGGTCGAGAGCGCGGCGATCGCTGAGACCAGCATGCCCATCGGGTGCGCGTCGTAGTTGAAACCCTCCAAGAAGCGCTTTCGGACGTTCTCGTGAATGAACGTATGGTAGGTAATCTCGCGTTCCCACTCGGCGGACTCGGCGGCCGTTGGAAGTTCGCCGTGGTTCAAGAGATACGCGACCTCAAGATAGGTCGACTTCTCGGCTAGTTGCTCAATCGGATAACCGCCGTATCGCAAGATGCCGGCGTCTCCATCCAGATACGTGATGGCCGACTCACACGCTGCGGTCGCCATAAATCCTGGGTCATAAAACCAGACACCAGGTACGGCCTTCGAGAAATCCTTCGCGGCGATGCCACCGTTCGCTATAGGAATTTCCCGAGTTTCACCAGTGCGGTTGTCGACCACGGTAATGGAGTCGGTCACGGTTCCTCGATTCAACATAGGGGGCACCCCTATGGTAGGCGAACTGGCCGCTAGGCCAAACTAACTAAGTATTTCCCGACGGTGAAACGATGACGGTGTAACGGCGTAGACGTGACATCCCCGCACCGCTCGGCGCTCCGCTGAGACTGATGGTGAGGATGGCGTGCTCACTGGCCACGGTGGAAAGTGACGCCGGTACGAAGGCGTAGGACTGCAAGGGGCCCAACGTCATCGTCATGGTCTGGCGCTCGCTGATACCCAACCGATTCGTCGGCGTGAGGACATAGGTGAGCGAAATCGGCTGATTCACGTAACCGGCGTTCGAGATCGAAATCCCGAGGCGCACGGACCTTGTAGGAGGAAGCAACAACTCGCCCGAGGCGGTCGGTAGCGGCGCCGGCGAGACTGAGACCGCCGCTATCCCGATCCCCCTCGTCGCCGCGAGCGAACTCGAATGCCCGAGGGCATCAACCACGGTCGAGAGATTCAACAGGGCGCTGAAATTCGAGGTGGCGAGCAGCGAGACTCTTCCGGGCTCTCGGATGAGCCCCCAGCGAGCCTCTCCCCACTGTTTACCGGTCGCCACGAGTGAGGCCTGCGCGGCGCTCACGGTCAATGTCGCTGGTGGGCCCGATGGGTTCGGCCACGGAATGCTCAGTGACGACGCCACTTTCGCGAGGATGACCTGATAGTCATCTACGCGCTCATCAGCGATCTGCGCCACGACGTCATTGACGTCGTGGGCCAGCCGGGGCCGACGCAGCTGAGCAGCCTGGGTTTGCCAGAGCGGGAGTTGCTCCGCGAGTTGGTCCAGTCGAGCGGCGAATACTGAACGCGAGACCGACTCGCCGTTGGTCAGCAGGTACGTCAGGCGAGCATCAAAGGCGTTCTCCTGGCCCAGCAGCGAATTCGCCAAAGCGGCGAAGCTCCGATTCTCACTGCGCCGGGGGTTGATCGCTCCGTGAGCCGAGCGCCCGATGTCGCGCGCGAAGACCAGCACCAGGAGCGTGGCCACCAGGGCCACTGTCAACAGCAGGGTGTGTCGACGCCGTTGAGCGCGAGTGCGGGCCACGTCGTAAGAACTTACTCACTCGACCGAAATCCCCGTCCGCGGCGGCGTCTACTCGTCGTCATCGTCAATGTCAATGATCTCCGAGACGCCTTCGGGAAGGGGATTGTCCGGGTCGAGGCCCCACTTGGCGTCGTTCAGCACCAACGGAGCCTCGTGAATGCTGTCGAGCTCGGGCAGAGATTTCGCGCGCTGTGCACCACCGAGACGGCGGATGTCGCGAGCCGAGACAATGAGTCGCGATTCGACCGACTTCACCATCTGGTTGTAGTTGTTCACCGTATCGTTCAGTGACTTGCCCAACTTCGTGATTGGTTCGGCGACGAGTCGGATCCGATCGACGATCTTTTCGGCGATGTCGAGGATCTCCTTGGCGTTGATCTTTGCTTCGTGCTGGCGAAGGACCAGCGCCACTGACCACAAGAGCGAGAGCAGGTTGGTGGGACCCACCACGAGCACCCGTTCCTTCGCCGCGAACTCGTGCAAGAGCGGATCCGCGTCAAAGGCCGCGGTGATGGCGGCGTCACTCGGCACAAAGCAGACCGTGAACTCCGGGGCGGGAGTGATCACTTCCCAGTACGACTTCTCCTTCAACGTCCTCACGTGACCTCGGAGTTTTCGGGCGAACTCTTCGAAATGGCGTCGACGCTGCTCCACGTCCTCGCTGGCGAGCGCTCGTTCAAAATCATCAAACGGAAACTTGGCGTCGACGGCGATGCTCGCTCCGTTGGGCATCTTGACGATGCAGTCGGGGCGCAGCGACCGGCCCGAGTCATTCACCCCGGTGACCTGCAGGTCGTAGTCGATGTTGTGGCGCAGACCGGACGCCTCCATGACGTTGGCCAACTGGATCTCACCCCAGTGACCACGCTGGTCGCCGCGTCCGAGGAGTTGATTCAAACGGCGCGTCTCGTCTTGAGTCTTCTGCTGCGCATCGAGAAGTTCGCTGGCCTTGCTCTTCACTTCGGACAGGGCGCCCACGTGCTCTTTGTTGAAGTCGGCCAAGTTGCGCTTGTACTCATCGAGCAGATCCTCCAGCGGCTTCAGGGTGTGGGTCAACTTCGAATCGCGCTCTTTCGACACCTGCTCTTGGGACAGATTGAACTGCTGGACCGTCTGGCTGAGCACGCGATTCGACATATTCTCGAACGTCACCTCCATGTTTTTCAGCGCGGTATCGTGCTCTTCTCGTTCGCGTTGCAGCATTTCGTTGGCCGCCTTGAGTTGCGTGTCACGCACCGCGAGGTCCTGGGTTGACGCGGCGAGCGAGTCGCGTACCGACTGGGTCCGCTTGAGCGAGAGCGCCCAAGCCACGATGGCCCCGAGCAGTAGGCCGGCGACGCCGCCGAGAGTTCCCAACATTAACTATCCCTTTCCGTTGAATAGACACCACCCTAGAGAAGCGATGTCACACACCACTAGCCTTTATCCATGTACCGCCTGTTTGGATCCAATGCCGGGCCCTCCGATCCCCCCGCGCCCGACCCTGGGATATCGCCAGAAATGCGCCAGAACGTGGTGCGAGTGTTCGCCCTCGTAGGCGAGGCCATCGCCGAGGCGACGCACGCGCTCTTGGCGGGCGATCGCGAACTCGCCAAACGAGTAGTGGACCAGGACATCGTCATTGACAACCTGGTGAATCAATTGGTCATGACCGCCGAACAGCAGCTCTTCGAGAACAACTCGCTCAAATCGGATACGCGTCGGGTCTTGTTGACGTTGCTGCGCATCCTGCCCGAAGTGGAGCGCAATGGCGACCTCGCCGAACACATTGCACGCCGGGCCGCACGAGGACTAGGCAACGAGATGTCACCGCGAAGCCGTGGACTCGTCGAGCGAATGGGTGAAGTTGCGTCAATGATCTGGCGTGAGGCGACCGACGTCATCATTGACGGGAAGCTCGAAGCCGCGGGAGCCATCGAAGACATCGACGACGAACTGGACGATCTTCACGTCTCGCTCACCGCGGAGTTGACCTCAGGATCGATGACACTGCCCGTTGCCGTTGAACTCGCCCTGCTCGCCCGGTTCTACGAACGCTTTGGTGACCATTGCGTCAATCTGGCTCGCCGCCAGGTCGGACGGGACGGCGGCGATTAGCGCAGTTCGAGAAGCGCCTCAGCGATTTGCACTGCGTTGAGCGCCGCGCCCTTGCGCAAATTGTCGCCGCTCACGAACAACGAAAGGCCGTTCGATACCGTCTCGGCTCGACGAATGCGCCCGACGTAGGTCGGGTCCTTGCCCGCGACCAGACGAGGAGTCGGCATATCGTGCACCACGACTCCTCGCGCGTCCAGCAGGAGCGTGGTGGCCTCCTCGGGCGAAAGTGGCCGTTCGAAACTGGCGGTGATCGCCAAGGAGTGACCGGTGAAGACCGGAACCCGTACGCAGGTCGCGTCCACCAGGAGACCCTCGATCTCGAGGATCTTTCGACTCTCGTCGCGCAACTTCTGCTCCTCACCGGTCTCGAGCGATCCGTCATCCACGATCGAGCCCGCGAGGGGAATCACATTGTGCGCAATGGTCGCGGGGAACTTGATGCCCTGGTCCAGCGGAAACGCCGAACCATCGAAGGTCAGGACGCGAATGTCGTGCTCGTGCGTGGACTCGAGCTGTACGGCGAGCTCATTAACGCCTTCGCGACCCGCACCGCTCACCGCCTGGTAGGTCGACACGACCATGGAGCGAAGTCCCGCCGCCACGTGCAGTGGCTTCAGTACTGGCATCGCCGCCATGGTGGTGCAGTTGGGGTTGGCGACAATACCCTTGGGGATGGAGCGCAGTGCGTGCGCGTTCACCTCGGGCACGACGAGCGGTACGTCGGGGTCCATACGCCAGGCCGATGAGTTGTCAATCACGATGGCCCCCGCTGCCGCGAGACGCGGCGAGAGGATCTTGGAGGATGACGCCCCCGATGACGCGAGGGCAATCTCGATGCCGCTGAAGTCCGCCGTGGCGGCATCTTCGATCTCAATGGCTTCGCCCTTCCAATCAAGGGTGTGACCCGCGGAACGAGATGACCCAAAGAATCGAATCTCATCAACCGGGTAGTTTCGCTCACGCAAAATCGCGCGCATAACGGTTCCAACTTGGCCCGAGGCCCCAATAATCGCTACTCGCATGGACGAAGTCTAGAACTAGACGGCGTCGAGACCGAACGCCGTATGCAACGCGCGCACCGCCTCGCCAACCTTGTCAGCCCGCAACACGCACGAGATACGAATTGAACTCGTCGAGATCATTTCGATGTTGATCCCGTTCTCGGACAACGTTTCAAACATCAATGCGGTGACCCCTGGGTTTGATTTCATCCCCGCACCAATTAGTGAGACTCGACCAACTTTGTCGTCCGTCGTCACTTCAGCAGCCCCGATCTCATCCTTCACTTGGTTGCACGTCTCGCCGGCGGCGCTGAGGTCGGTCTTCGCCACGGTGAACGAAATATCGGTCAGACCGTTGGCCCCGGTGTTCTGTACGATCATGTCGACGTTGATGCCCCGGTCCGCCAGCTCTCGAAAGAGCTTTGCCGCGATGCCGGGACGGTCGGGCACCCCACCGACGGTCACCTTCGCCTCGGACTTATCGTCGGTAACGGCCGTTACGATGGCTTCTTCCATAGTGGGGTCCTCCTCCACAATCCAGGTGCCTGGCTCCCAGGTAAAACTTGATCGAACGTGCAGCGGCACCCCGTGGCGGCGGGCGAACTCCACTGAACGAAGCATCAGGACCCGGCCGCCGGTGGCGGCCATCTCCATCATTTCATCGAAGGAGACCTTCGCCAGGCGCCGGGCTTTCGAAACGACACGAGGGTCCGCGGAGAACACGCCGGTGACGTCGGTGTAGATCTCACAGACGTCGGCGTGCAGCGCCGCCGCCAGGGCAACCGCCGTGACGTCCGATCCGCCACGACCGAGCGTGGTGATGTCCCGTTCAGTCGACACACCCTGAAATCCGGCGACGACGGGCACGAGCCCGTCGTCGAGGGCTTCACGGATGCGGTCGGGGTGCATCTCTAGAATCTTTGCGCGGGTGTGGTCGGTGTTGGTGATGATGCCAGCCTGGGACCCCGTGAACGAGGCGGACTCTACGCCGCGCGCCCCGAGCGCCATGGAGACGAGCGCCATGGAGATGAGCTCACCGGCGGTAAG
>Ga0224553_1000076_pt1 | contig 48724 bp, 51 predicted proteins | sample 714S21014metaG_FD_179897 | JGI IMG/M metagenome (GOLD analysis project Ga0224553, IMG submission 179897) | Peat soil microbial communities from Stordalen Mire, Sweden - 717 S2 10-14 | ecosystem: Environmental > Terrestrial > Soil > Wetlands > Peat | place: Sweden: Norrbotten County, Stordalen... | reverse complement strand
GCAAGCCGCAGGGGTCAGAGCGGTTCCGGGCGCATCGGCTCGGCGTGGCGCGTTCTTGGGGCGCGGTGTCGTGTTGATGCCGAGCTATGTGAACATCGGTGCGCGCGTAGGGGCCGACACGATGGTTGACACGTGGGCCACGGTCGGGTCGTGCGCGCAGGTCGGCGAGCGGGTGCACCTCTCTGGCGGCGTCGGCATAGGAGGGGTCCTCGAGCCGCCCAACGCCCGTCCGGTCGTCATCGAGGATGACGTTCTCATCGGCAGTCGTTCCATGGTCACTCAAGGCGCGCGTGTCGGGCAGGGGGCGGTGCTGGGCGAGGGGACGATCCTCAACCCGTCGATCCCTGTTTTCGACGCCTGGTCGGGCGACGAGCTCGGACGCGGATACGTGCCTCCCTGGAGCGTGGGCGTCGGCGCCATGCGGCGTAGGCAGTACCCCTCGGGCGAATTCTTTCTGCCGTGCGTGTTGGTGGTTCGCAAACTCACCCCGGGCGAACGCCACGACAAGGCCCTCTTGAACGAGATCCTCCGCGAGCACGAAGCCTCGGCATGACCTCCCTCGGGGCCTCGCTCCTCCAGCTGACAGCGGACCTCGTCGACATCTCGTCGGTGAGCCATGACGAGGACAAGGTCGCCGCGTTCGTGGCCGGCACTTTGAGCGGTGCCGATCACCTCTCGACAATCCGAATCGGCAACAACATTGTCTCGCGGACCTCGCTCGGCCGCCCGCGCCGGCTCCTCGTAGCCGGGCACCTCGACACCGTGCCACCGAACGGCAACCAGGACGCCGTCATGGACGGTGACCGCTGTCTCGGCCTCGGATCCGCGGACATGAAGGGCGGGCTCGCGGTGATGATCGAGCTCGCCAAGCGGGTCGTGGAGCCCGCGATCGACTTGACCTACGTCTGGTACGCATGTGAGGAGGTCGAGCAGCGCTTCTCAGGCCTGATCGAGATCGAGAACCTCGCCCCGGATCTCCTCGCCGCCGATGCCGCGGTCCTTGCCGAGCCCACCTCTGCGGTCGTGGAGGCCGGCTGTCAGGGCGTGCTGCGTATCGCGGTGCGACTCGGTGGTGAACGGGCCCATACGGCGAGGTCCTGGATGGGAGTGAACGCCATCCACCGCCTCGGCATGCTCCTAGATCTCGTTGACGGCTTCGACGAGCGCATGCCGGCTCTCGACGGCTGCGAGTACCGCGAGTCCCTTCAGGCAGTTCGGGTCGACGGTGGCGTCGCGAACAACGTCGTGCCGGATGAGGTGCGTCTGGTCCTCAACCATCGCTATGCCCCTGATCGCACAAAGGACGAGGCCTACGAGGCGATCTACGCGCTCTTGTCGCCGGTGATCGACACCAAACTGGGAGATCAGATCGAGCTCGAGGATTTCTCCTTGGCTGCCGCGCCGAATCTCGAACATCCGCTTCTCGCCGCGCTGGTCGCCGCCAGTGCGAGCGCACCACGGGCCAAGCTCGGTTGGACCGACGTGAGCTTTTTCAGCTCCCGCGGCATTCCTGCGGCGAACTTCGGCCCCGGCAATCCGCAGCTGGCGCACACCGCGGGCGAGTGGGTCGGCCGCGAAGACCTCGAGCTCGTCCTTGGGAGCCTGGAGAAGCTGGCGCTCAGCCAGGACTGAGTGCTGTCAGGTGTTGGCCGCCCTCACAGGCGTCGCAGCACCGTGACGACCTTGCCGTAGATCACAACCTGATCAGCGGCAAGTTCCATCTCGGAGTAAGCGGAGTTGGCGGGCACGAGAACGACCTTGCCGCGCCGCTTGCGTAGCGTCTTCACCGTCGCCTCGTCCTCGCCGATTCCGGCGACGACCACGTCTCCCGACTCCGCGTCTGGCTGGCGGCGCACGACGACGAAGTCGCCGTCGAGGATTCCGGCCTCGGTCATCGAGTCGCCTCGAACCTTCAACATGAACAGTTCTCCCGAGCCGGTGAAGTCCTGCGGTATCGGCAGGAGCTCCTCGACCGACTCCTCTGCCAGCACCCCGGTGCCTGCCGCGACATGTCCGAGCAAGGGGACATGAGAAACGGGCCGCACGCGGATCGCGGCGCCGGAAGACGGCTCCCAGCGCACGATGATCGCTCTGGGCTTGGTCGGGTCCCGTTGAAGGTAGCCCTCCCGCTGGAGCACCTGCAGGTGGCTGTGAACCGTGGAAGGCGAGGTGAGACCGACCGCCACGCCTATCTCGCGCACCGAAGGCGGATAGCCGCGCTCACGGATCTGCTCTGCGATGAACTCGAGGATCCTGCGCCGCTTTCCCGCCAGGGTCGCCTCGGACATTCGTGCTCCTCCCGTTCCGACCGCCGTTCCGGTCCCCGCGTCACAGGCTAAGCCGCTCCGAGGCCGAATGCAAACACCCGTTCGTGAAACAGGCGTTCGCCTGGCGGCTTGACAACGAACGTGCGTTCGTGATCTGATGGTGTCATCGAACATACGTGCGCCGGCGTGCAGCGCCGGGGGTGACAGGGCCGGCCAGATCGGGTCGGTTCCTCGACAAGCTCGAGGAGGGGTAGTGGGAGCACTGGCACACAGCGACCGGACGGCTCTGGGATGGCTCGATGAGGCGGCCCCGGGCCGGCCCAGGCTCACCCCGGCACGCCGTGTACGACCCACCGAGCGGCGCCAGGCGGGCTGGAACGTGCTCGCGCAGGAGCTCGTTGCGTTCCCGCCTGCAGCCGAGCTGACCGCGGGCCGACAGCGCCACCGCGCTGTGCACCGACCTGAGCTCGTCAAAGATGCTCATGCAGTTTCGAACAACGCTGACCGGACTCGACTCGCCGGCAGCACCACAACCTGGGACGACGAGCTCACTTCGAGGCGAGCCATGTCCCGTGCCGCAGCGGTCAAGTCCGTCGCGCGCCGGGAAGTGGACCGCTCGATTTCCGCGAGGCCCCGGCAAGTCGCCCCCAAGTCGCGAGGGTTGCGGCGCCTCCTCCCCGGCGCTGCCACCCTCGCAGTCCTGATGAGCATCTGGTTAGGCGCCGGAGCGCTCTCGACCCTTCACCGCCCAGTGTTGACCTTGCCTGCCGCAGCCGTGAAGGTCAGCGGCGGCTACCTGTATGTCGCGCGTCCCGGCGACACGCTGTGGGCGATCGCATCGCGGCTGCAGCCAGGTGGGGATCCGAGGCCACTGGTTGCCGAGCTGGAGCAGCAGTTGCACGGTGCTCAGCTAGTCGCGGGTGACCGGCTCACGCTGCCCTGAGCCTGGACGCGAGCGGACTGGGAACAGGGCATCACGGCCCAGCGCGCAGTCCTGGCCCGCCCATGAAGCAGATGGTCTTTCGGAGGTCAAGATGCGTCGGACCGGCGGTTGGCCACGCCGCGCGCCGGATCGGCGCTACGTTCAGTCCGTGCGCTGCCCGTGGTGTGGAGCGACCGAGGACCGGGTCGTGGACTCCCGCGAAGTGGAACAGGGTGGGGCGATCCGGCGTCGTCGCGAGTGCATTTCGTGCACGCGCCGGTTCACGACCGTCGAGCGGGTGAGCCAGGCTGTGCTGTGGGTCCTCAAACGGTCGGCCCGCCGAGAGCCCTTCGACCGTCAGAAGGTGATCGCCGGCGCCCGGGCCGCGTGTAAGAACCGGCCAGTCGAGCCCGAGCAACTCGAGGCGCTGGCCGCAACGGTGGAACAGACGGCCTGGTCGCTTGGGCCCGAGGTGAGAAGCGAGGAGGTCGGGCACGCGGTACTCGAGGCACTGAGGGAGATCGACGATGTGGCGGCGGTGCGGTTCGCCAGCGTCTATAAAGGCTTCGAGCAGGTCGATGATTTCGCCCGCGAGCTTGGTCTGTTGAACAAGGACGCGACACCGCAGGCCGCTCGCGAGCTTCGTCGCGAAGAGCGCGGGACTTCGGGCACGGCCACGCCATGAGCGGAGCCCCGCTCGCGGAGATTCCGGCCAGTGCGGTCGCGATCTACGCCCATCCCGACGACCCGGTCATCTCCTGCGGAGGAACGCTCGCTCGTTGGGCCGCGGCCGGGAGCGTGATCCATGTCGTCATCTGCACCTCGGGTGACAAGGGCGCGACGGACCCAGACGTGGACGTGGACGCGCTTGTGGCGAGGCGCGTCGGCGAGGCGGAGCGCTCGGTGGAGGTTGTAGCAGCCAAAGGGCTTCATTTTCTCGGCCGTCTGGACGGTGAGATTGAGAACGACATCGCCCTGCGCCGTGAGTTGGTGCAGATCATCCGGGATCTGCGACCGGAGGCGATAGTGGCTCCGGACCCGCTCGCGGTGTTCTTTGGTGAGCACCACTACAACCATCGGGACCACCGGGCTGTCGGATGGGCGGCCCTTGACGCAGCAGCGCCAGCCGCGGCGTCGCCCTTGTACTTCAGGGGAGCCGGCGTGGCCCACCAGGTCTCGGCGGCATACCTCTCGGGCTCGTTGGAGCCCAACGTCTGGGTGGACGTGAGCTCCACGATGGACCGGAAGATAGAGGCCGTCTCGTGCCACCTTTCGCAGCTCGCCGAGGCCGGCGACTGGCTGGCAAGTGCGCTCCGCGACGGTGCGCAGCTCGCTGGTCAGGAGGTCGACGTCGCCTATGCGGAGCCTTTCCGGCGGATCTGGCTGGCCTCGTGACTGCACCGCTCGACATCTTGCATGTCGACATGGACGCGTTCTTCGCGGCCGTCGAGATCCTCGACGACCCGAGCTTGCAGGGCCTGCCCGTGATCGTCGGCGGGACAGGGTCGCGGGGGGTTGTGGCCTCGTGCTCCTATGAGGCGAGAGCCGTGGGAGTTCGGTCCGCGATGCCGATGGTCGAGGCGCGGCGCCGTTGTCCCCGGGCCGTCGTGCTTTCGGGCAGGCACGGTCGTTACGGCGAGGTGAGCCGGCGGCTTCACGAGATATTCGAAGTGTTCACACCGATCATCGAGCCGATCTCGCTGGATGAGGCGTTCCTTGACGTCTCGGGCGGCCATCGGCTGTTCGGCTCGAGCATGGAGATCGCAGAAGCGATCCGCGCACGAGTCGCAGAGGATCTGAAGCTGTCGTGCTCGGTCGGGATAGCCCGCTGCAAGCTGCTGGCCAAATTGGCCTCGAGGGCCGCCAAGCCGATCGCGTCTGTGAGCGGGCCGCTTGCAGGCCCGGGCATTTTCGTGGTGGATCCTGAGCGTGAGCTGGAGTTCCTTCATCCCCGACCGGTCTCGGATCTTTGGGGTGTAGGTCCCCGGACCGCGGAGCGGCTGGCCCGCTACGGGATAGCCACGATTGGTGATCTTGCCAACGTCGATGCGGAACATCTCGTACGTTTCGTGGGCCGCTCGGCCGGGGCCCAGCTTCACGACCTGGCGTGGGCCAGGGACGATCGGCCGGTCGAAATGGGCCGGCCGGTGAAGTCAGTCGGCCACGAGGAGACCTTCGCCGTCGACGTGCACGACCGCGAGCAACTCCGTCTCGAGGTGACGCGGATGGCAGAGGCCGTCGGCAGTCGGCTTCGTGCATCGGACCTCGGCGGCCGGACGGTGACTGTGAAGCTGCGCTACGGCGACTTCACGACGATCACGCGCTCGCATTCGCTGCACCGTCCGGTCGCCTCCTCGGCAGAGCTCGTCAAGATCGCCGCGGCGCTGTTGTCGGGCGCCGATGTGCATCCGGGCGTACGCCTGCTGGGCGTGAGCGTCTCGTCGCTCGAAACTCGAGCGGCAGCGAGCGGCGAGCAGCTCAGCCTCTGGGAGCCGGCTGGCGGCGAGACGGATCTGGCCTCGGCTGCGCGCGCGGACCTCGACGCTGTCGTCGACGCGATCCGTGAGCGCTACGGTGTCGCCGCGGTAGGCCCCGCCGCCCTGGTCGGCGCATCGGGGCTACGGGTCAAGCAGCTCGGTGACTCCCAGTGGGGGCCATCGAGGTGAACTTCGCCACGGCGGCGGGAATGAGTTCTGGGCTCGGGCGTTTGCCAGGGAGGCGGGCACAACTGCCAGCAGGCGCGTGCGCGCGCCGTTGTCGGGTCCCTACCCTTGTGGGATGATTAGGACGGTGCAGCAAGAGTCGCTGTCCGAGAGGGGGTGACGATGCCGCTTTCCGAGGAAGAGCAAAGAATCCTCCACGAAATGGAGGAGAAGCTGTATGAGCACGATCGGGCTTTTGCCGATCGCGTCAGCACGAAGTCGCAGCATCACCCACGCGGCCGCTCCGGTCGGGGATGGGTCGTGGCCTTCGTCGCGGGATTTGTGCTCCTGCTCGTCTCTTTCGGATCCTCGGTGCTCCTCGGCAGCCTCGGTTTCCTGATCATGCTCGGCGCCACTTTGGGCTTTGTCAACAGGGCCAGACATTCCGACACGCCTGGTTTCGGTTCTCTCCTGGGCTCAAGAGGCTCGGGCAGGGGCGACGAGTGGTCTGAGATGCGACGTCGCCTGCGGTCCCGGTTCGGGAACCGTAGCTGAAGGCCCTTCCCGGCTCGTGAGCGGCGCCTCGCGGCCGTTTTGCATCCCCCGTGGACACAGCGGTGTCGACGGATCGACCACGGACAATGCCTGGTGGCTCGAGGCCGCATCGGCGGTGGCTCGCAGACCGTCGTTGTGGCCGATCGTGGCGTTCGAGTCGATAGCCATGGCACCGCGCGGCTGGTGGCACCGCTGGCCGCCCGTTCCTCGCCCTTCGCCTGGATGGTTGGCATTCCGCATGGAGACCGCCTACGGCGACGCGGGCGCACGCCCGACGCCCGATGACGTCGTTTCTTTTCTCGACTGGTGCCGAACCTCACGTCGACGCGCGTGGCTGCGGTAGCCTCCGGCTGATGTCTCGCCTGGGACTGCAAGAAGGCTGAGATGATCGGCCGCGCGCTCGTGCTGAACGCGTCTTTCGAGCCGCTCTCGGTTGTCGCATCGCGTCGGGCTCTCGTCTTGGTGCTGGCAGACAAGGCGGTTCTCGTGCACGGCACCGGCCACGATTTGCATTCGGCGAAGGCCAAGTTCCCCGAACCTTCCATTGTCCGGCTGGTCAACTACGTCCGGGTGCCACACCAGGCGCGCGTCGCGGTCACGCGCCGTTCGGTGTTCGTCCGCGACGGTCACCGTTGCCAGTACTGCGGCGCGCAGGCCGAGAACATCGACCACGTGGTTCCGCGCAGCCGGGGCGGAACCCACAGCTGGGACAACGTGGTCGCGTGCTGCAGGCGCTGCAACAGCCGCAAGGAGGACAGGCTGTTGGACGAGGCGGGCTTCCGGCTCGCGAAGATGCCGCGGGCGCCCCGTTCTCGCCTGTGGATGCTTGCCGCAAGCGGCGAGGTCCTTGACGAATGGGCGCCCTATGTCGAGCCCGTGCTCGGCCGCGCCGTCGGCCTCTGACCACGCGAGCTGCCTCGCGTCGCGCGTGGCGCGTCCTCGAACGCGAGGCGACGCCTGCGGATCTCCACAACGAGGTGCCCGATCCCCTCGGCGTACGTCTCGCCTGCGTGTGTCTGCCTCTCGGTCGAGCAGTCGTCATGGGCAGCGCGCAACCGGCTTCTGACTTCGACTCAGAGAGGCTTGACGCCGAGGGGATCGACCTCGTCCGGCGCCGGAGCGGTGGAGGTGCGGTTCTCGTCGCGCCCGGCGCCCAAGTGTGGCTGGACGTATTCGTCCCCACCGACGACGCCTTGACGGACTCCGACGTCGGGAAGTCTTTCCACTGGCTGGGAGACCTTTTCGCCGCGGCGATCGCGAGCCTGCTCGGCGCGTCGGGCGACAAGGCGGCAGTCGAAGTGAATCGTGGGCCGAAGCAGGCCACGGTTTGGTCCAGGACTTTGTGTTACGCGGGGCTCGGCGCCGGCGAGGTGACCGTCGCGGGGCGCAAGGTCGTCGGGATGTCGCAACGGAGGGAGCGCTCGGGCGCCTGGATCCACTCGATGGCGCTGCTCAATGACCGGTCCGGCGACCTGGCCGACTTGCTGGCCGGAGGAGCCGAACGCCGCGCGGACGCGCGCGCCGGGCTCTCGCGCGCCGGGCTCGCCAACGCAGAATACCTGGCAGAGCCGCTGACCGAGGAGATTTTGGGCCGTCTGCCCTGAGCCGGGCCCGCGCGCTTTAGCCGCGCCACACCCAAGCAGTCTTCTGGATCGCTCTCACCGCGTCGCGCCTTTTGGTCTCGCTGTGGTGAGCCGCGCCCGAACCCCCGCACGCCAGGCCCGTCGAATGTCACCAGGGTGGGGCGAGTGCAACGATGATTGTTGACTAGTGGGGGAGAAGTCCCATAGAGTGGCGTGAAGTGGGGGCCCGGGGAGGGCGTGCTCCATGACAGTGGGAACGAAGGCTGCAGTGACGCCAAGCTTCAAGTTCGTCGGGAACTTCCCCCGCTCACTCGACGCCAAGGGCCGAGTGATCCTGCCGTCGCGTATGCGTGCCCATTTCCAAGAGCACGGCTATCTGACTCCGGGCGCGGACGGCTGCCTGGCTCTGTGGCCGGAGGAGGAGTTCGAGCTCGAGGCCGAACGACAGCACGCCAAGGACGCCCGTGGTACCGAGGATCGCAACGACCTGCGTGACTGGGCGGCACTCGTGACGCGCGTCGAGTTCGACCGGCAGAACAGGATGCCCGTGCCGCCGGAGCTCCGCGCCATCGCCAAGCTCGAGCAGGAGGTCCTGTTCGTCGGCGTGCTGGACCGGGTCGAGCTCTGGTCGCCCGGAGGCTGGTCGGCCCGCCGTTCACAGCCTGTGGGCGCTCCTAGGGCCGGAGAGGTCGGGCCGTGAGCCATGGCCGGCCTGTCGCAGTGGCACGGTCCTGGCGTTCCCGATCATCAAGTTGTCACTCCTGGGTTGCCCGCAGCCCCTCGGCTGAAGTGCCGGATGGCATCACAACCCTCTCCGCCGCGTCTCATCCTCACTTGGGGGGAAACCTTTTCCCCGATCCAGCCGAGGGGTTGCGGATGACCCAGGAGTTCAACCACACCCCGGTGATGGTCCCCGAGGTCATCTCGATGTTCGAGCCCGTCCCGGCGGGCGTGCTGGTCGACGCGACTGTCGGTGGCGGTGGGCACGCGGCCGCGTTGCTGGAGGCGTTGCCACACCACTCGTTGATCGGAGTTGACGCCGACCAAGCCGCCGTGGCGGAGGCGACCGAGCGCCTGAGCGGTTTCGGGGACCGGGCGCGGGTCGTGAGAGCCCGCTTCGACGACCTGGCGGCCGTAGTGCGCGCCTGGGCAAATTCGCGACCGGTCGCCGGGGTCCTGTTCGACCTCGGCGTGAGCTCGGCACAGTTGGACCAGCCCGATCGGGGCTTTTCTTACCGGTTCGACGGCCCTTTGGACATGCGGATGGACCGTTCCCGCGGAACCACGGCTGCAGACCTGGTGAACACCCTCAATGTCGCGGAGCTGACCAGGCTGTTGGCCGACAACGGCGAGGGCCGCTTCGCGCGCGCTCTTGCCGAGGGCATCGTCTCCAGCAGGCCGATCGAGACCACTGCTCGGCTTGTCCAGGTCATCGACCGCTCGCTTCCCGGTGTCGCGCGAAAGCGGCCCGGGCACCCGGCAAAGCGCGTCTTCCAGGCGTTGCGCATCGAGGTCAACGAGGAGCTCGACGTACTGGCGGCGGGGCTCGATGCTGCGCTCGACATGCTGAGCCCGGGAGGGCGTTGCGTCGTCTTGTCGTATCACTCGGGAGAGGACCGGCTGGTCAAGCAGCGCTTCATCGCTGCCGCGAGCGGAGGTTGCGTCTGCCCGCCGCAGCTCCCCTGTGTCTGTGGCGCCGTCGGGACAGTCCTCGTCCTCACGCGCGGCGCTTGTCTGCCGAGCGCGACCGAAATAGCCCGGAACCCGCGCGCGGCAAGTGCCAGGTTGCGCGCTGCGCAACGACTGGCGAACAGGGCGGACTGATGGCCACTCCTGCGCGTGCGGTCTCGACGGCTGCCCGGGCTCTGCCGGCCCGCGATCCGTCGCCGAAGCGGGCCCGACCCGAGCTCGATGTCGTCGATCGCCGTCGCACGACTTCGAGGCCGCACCGCCGCCAGGCGAACATCCTGCGAGGTCTCGGTGTCCTGTTCATAGTCGGCGCGCTGGCCGTGACTGCCGCCGCGCATGCCTTCGTCGCCTCCGATCAGCAGCGGATCGACACCCTGCAGAGCAAGCTCACCCAGACGCTCGCCGAGCAGCAAGACCTGCAGCTCGCGCGCGCCGAGCTCGAGTCCCCAGCTCGAGTGCTGGCCATCGCCGAGCGGGAGCTCGGGATGATCTCTCCGCAGTCGGTCTCCTATCTGGCGCCGGTGGACCCGGGGCCGTCGGTGTCGCAGGCTGGAGCCGCAGCGGCCAGGGCTGCGCTGAGCGCGGCCGAGACCGCCCGGAAACCTGTTCCGGCCGGCGGCGACAGGACACGAACAGGGACTTCGCTCGCCGGGGCCAGATCGCTCACGATCCCCCCGCCGGTGAGGTGAGCGAGTTGGACCCGTCCGAGCGGAGGGCCCGGGCCCGATCAAGCTCGCGTCCGGTAGCGACCACCCGCACGAGGACGGTCGCACGGGGACCCCGCTCGCCGAGGCCGACCCGGATCCGCAGGCGCATTCTCATCATGGTCGTCATCGCGGCGGTGGCATTGTCGGGCCTGGCGGCCCGACTGGTCCAGATCCAAGGCGTCGACGCCGTTCACTACGCCGCCTACGGCGCTCAGGAGGTCTACCAGAGCGTCTCTCTGCCGGCCTTGCGCGGGGCGATCTACGACCGCAACGGCAACTTGATCGCTGCCTCGTCGCAGCGCGTGGACGTCGTGGCGGACGACTACCTCGTAGGCGGCTCGAAGGCCGGTCTCGGCCGCCTTTGTTCGATACTTGGGCTTTCGGCACCCGCGCTCTGGGCCAAGCTGAGCGAGCACAGCGGGTACGTCCCGCTCGCATACCAAGTGAGCCGAACCACCGAGCAGAAGGTCGCCAGCCTCGATCTGCCTTATCTCACCTTCGCGCCGGACCTCGCACGGACAGATCCGGACGGCGACCTGTTCTCCCCCCTCCTCGGCATCGTCGGCTTCGCCGGCCAGGGCCTCTCTGGGCTCGAGTACCTGGAGAACTCCTTGCTCGCCGGGACTCCGGGCTCCGAAGTGGTGCCGACCGGCCTGAATGGTGAGGGTCTTCCGGGCACGGCCACCGACGTCGTGGCGGCGCGCCAGGGCACGAGCCTCGTGCTCACTTTGGACGAGCCACTTCAGTTCGAGGTCACCAGGGCCCTTTCCCAACAGATAAAGGCCACCCACGCGACCGGTGGCGTGGCGATCGTCGAGGACCGGCGGACCGGCGGCATCCTGGCCATGGTCGATCTCGTGGTCGGGCCCGACGGCGAGGTCGTCCCCTCCTCTCAGAACCTGGCTGTCACCTCGGTGTACCAACCGGGCTCGGTCATGAAGCTCGTGACGATCTCGGGCGCTCTCCAGGAGGGCTTGATCAACCCGAGCTCGGTCTTCACCGTTCCCTACGAGATCTCGCTCGGGGGCTGGCCGTTCTCTGACGCTGATTTCCACCCGACCGAGCAGCTCAGCGCTACTCAGATCCTCGCCCAGTCCTCGAACATCGGGACGATCGAGATCGCCCACCTGCTCGGCCCGGACCGCCTCTCGTACTTCCTACGCGATCTGGGCTTCGGCCAGCCGACCGGCCTCGAGTGGCCAGGCGAGACCGACGGCCTCGTGCCGAGCCCGAACGACGCCGCGACGTGGTCACCCTCCTCTATGGGAACGGTCCCGATCGGCACCGGAGAGGCGGTCACGCCGCTTCAGATCCTGGATGCCTACAACATGGTCGCGAACGACGGTGAGTTCATCGCTCCTCGCCTGGTCGAGGCGACCATCTCGGCCAAGGGTGTCGAGCACGTCCTCCCGGTACAGCACGAAAGGCGCGCGCTCTCGACCACGACGGTCAGCGAACTGCTCCCGATGCTGGAGAAGGTGACCGAGGACGGCACCGCGCTCGCAGCCCGCATCCCGGGGTATACCGTCGCCGGCAAGACCGGGACAGCGCAGATCCCGAGCACTACCGGCCCCGGCTACCAGCCCGGCGCGTGGTCCGCGACTTTCGTGGGTTTCGCGCCGGCGCAGAACCCCGCCCTCACGACCCTCATCATGCTCAGTCACCCCGACCTCATCTACGGAGGCCTGGCTTCGGCTCCGGTCTTCTCTGCGATCATGCGTTACGCGCTGCGCCACTTCGATACCGCGCCCACGGGCGCCCAGGGGCTTTCCTCGGGGTCGTCGGGCGTCGGTGGCCTGTGAGCTGTGCTGCAGCCGTGCATCCGGGCCCGGAGGTCCCCCTCGAGGCAGTTGTGGCGCGGCTCGGGCCGGCAAGGATCGTCGGCGAGGTTTCCGGCGTAACTGTCACCTCGGTGACCTACGACCATCGAAGCGTTGCTCCAGGCGCTCTGCACTGCTGCCTCCCTGGAGACCACGTGGACGGGCACGAGTTCGCTTCCGCGGCGCGGCGCGCGGGTGCCGTGGCCTTCGTGTGCGAGCGCCCGCTCGATGCCGAGGTCGGCGGAGCGGTCCAGCTCGTCGTCGGACCGGCCGGTGCGCGTCCTGCGATGGCGCTCGCGGCCTGCGTCCTGTGGAGCGACCCGGCGGCGTCACTCAGAACTGTCGGGGTGACCGGCACAAACGGCAAGACGACGACGACCTACTTCCTCCGCTCGGTCTTCGAGGCACATGGGTGGGCGACCTCGGTGATCGGAACCCTCGGGGGGCCGCGCACCACACCCGAGGCTCCAGAACTGCAGCGCGCGCTCGCGCACGCGCGCGACTCGCAACGAGCGGCGGTGGCACTCGAGGTGAGCTCGCACGCCCTCGTCCAGCACCGGCTCGACGGCTTTCGACATGACGTGGTGGTCTTCACGAACCTGAGCCAGGACCACCTCGACTACCACGGGACCATGGAGGCCTACTTCGAGGCCAAAGCTCTGCTGTTCACTTCCGAGCACGCGAGCCGGGCCGTGGTGAACGCGGACGACCCGTTCGGCCGACGGTTGCTCGACAACGCCGCGGTGGAGACGAGCGTCTTCTCGCTCTCGCAAGCAGAAGAGCTCCGAGTCGGCCTCACCGAGAGCCGCTTCAATCTCGAGGGAGTGCCGGTCCGGGTGCGACCGGGCGGGAAGATCAACGTGGCCAACGCGCTCGCGGCGGCCGGCGCCGCCCGGGTGCTCGGGGTCGCCACCACGACCATCGCAGCCGGCCTGTCGGCCGCCACGGGTCCTTCGGGCAGGCTGGAGAATGTGCCCAACGACATCGGTGCCTCGGTCGTGGTCGACTATGCCCACACGCCCCAGGGGCTTCAGGAGATCCTCCATGCGGCTCGTGCGGAGGCCGAGCCCCGCGGCGGGAGTGTGATCGTGGTCTTCGGGTGCGGCGGGGACCGGGACCGGGCCAAGCGCCCCCTCATGGGGTCGGTCGCCACGCGTTTGGCAGATGTCGCCGTGCTGACCTCCGACAATCCCCGCAGCGAGGACCCGACCTCGATCATCGACGAGGTGCGGGCAGGTTGCGACGGCGCGGCCCGACTGGTCGTCGATCCGGACCGTCGGCGTGCGATCGCGGCTGCGCTCGAGTCAGCAGGCGCCGGCGACGTCGTCATCGTCGCAGGCAAGGGTCACGAGTCGGTCCAGCAGATAGGGGGCAAGTCGATCGAGTTCAACGATCGCGTCGTCATCGCCGAAGAGCTGGCACGTCTTCGAACCGGGCGAGCGCGGTCATGATCCCTCTGTTGTCGGCTGGCGCAGTGTCGATCCTGGTGGCCGGCTTCGGGACTCCGATCCTCTTGCGTTGGCTCATCCGCTGGCGGATCGGGCAGCAGATACGCGTCGACGGCCCGGCTCATCACACGGTGAAGGCCGGCACACCGACGATGGGTGGCATTGCCATCCTCGCCGCGGTGGTGGCCGGCTACTTCCTCGGACACGTCGGCACGTCGGCTCCCTTCACCCGGCCGGCGTGGCTTGTGCTCTCCGCGATCGTCGTCGCGGGCGCCGTCGGGGCGACCGACGACTGGATCAAGGTGAGCAGGCGCCGCTCGCTCGGGCTCAACAAGCGATGGAAGACGATGGGACTCGTCTCGGTCGCGATCCTGTTCTGCATCGCGGAGGTCAACTGGGGCGGGGTCCACACGACCCTCTCGTTCACCCGCTACAACCTTCCCGGAACCCAGTTCGGCACGGTGGGATGGGTGGTCTGGGGAACGGTGATCATCTTCGGCACGGCCAACTCGGTCAACCTGACCGACGGGCTCGACGGGCTCGCCGCCGGCTCGGCGGCCTTCGTGTGCGGGTTCCTCGCGTTGGTCGGCTTCGTGCAGTACCGCCATCCCGGCATCTACGGGGTGCACAGTGCGCTCGACCTCGCCCTCGTCGCGATGTCAATGGGCGGCGCGTGCGTCGGTTTTCTGTGGTGGAACGCCGCACCGGCGCGGATCATCATGGGTGACACCGGCTCGCTGGCCATCGGCACGGGACTCGCGTGCCTGGCGCTGGCGATGAACGTTCAGCTGCTCCTGCCGATAATCGGCGGCTTGTTCGTGATCGTGACGATGTCGGTCGTCATCCAGGTGATCAGTTTCAGGGTCTTCCACCGGCGCGTGTTCCTCATGGCACCTCTGCACCATCACTTCGAGCTGCGAGGATGGCCCGAGACGACGGTGACTGTCCGGTTCTGGATCTTCTCCGGCCTGTGCGTGGCCCTCGGCGTCGGCCTTTTCTACGCGGACTTCCTCTCAGCCGGGTCGCTCAAGTGAGCCGGCCGGCCGCGGTCCGCGAGGCAGTGATGCCCGGGCGCACGGGGGCTCAGTCGCGCCGAGGCACGCCAACAGAGACGCGCCCGTCCATGAAGCTGGTCAAGGGCGGAGCCCGGCCGGCTCCTCAGCGAAGGACCGCCCAGCTCAGCCTCGAGGCCAAGGTGCTGTTCGCCTCGGTCGGTGGTCTCTGCCTGCTCGGCCTGCCGATCGTGCTGTCCGCCTCGGCCCCCGGAGCGATCCTGGCAGGGGGCTCACCGTGGTCGTACGTAATCCGCCAGTCCATCTTCATGGGTTGTGGCGTGAGCGCGGCGGCGATCGTGAGCCGGACGCCGTTAGGCCTGATCCGCAAGCTTCGTTTCGTTCTGCCCGTCGTCGCCTTCTGCCTTCTGGTCGTGGTGTTCGTGCCCGGGCTCGGTCACTACGCCGGCGGCTCGAGCCGCTGGATCGGGATCGGCCCGATCCAGGTCCAGCCGTCTGAGCTGATGAAGCTGGCCCTGGTGGTCTTTGCCGCCGACGTGCTCGCTCGTCGAGCAAAGCGCCGTGACCAGTGGCAGGCCTTCGTTCGTCCGCTCTTCCTCTTCATGTCGGTGGCGGCCATCCTGATTGTCAAGCAGCCCGACCTCGGAACGGCCATCGTGCTCGGCTGCATCACCTTCTCGATGCTGTTCGCCGCAGGCACGCGGCTGCGGCTGCTGGTCCTGCCGGGAGCCCTGGTCTGTGCTGCCGGCGCCGTCGTGGCGATGTCGGCCACCTACAGCCGCGACCGCCTGCTCTCGGTACTTCACCCCTTCGCCCATGCGTCGACCACCGGCTATCAGGTCGTGCAGTCGCTCGCCACGCTCGGCCTCGGTGGAGTGACCGGCAGTGGTGTCGGGGCGTCGGTGACATCGTGGGGGTTCCTCCCCAACGCGCACACCGACTTCGTTTTCGCGGTCGTCGCCGGCAACCTCGGCCTGGTCGGGGCCCTGGTCGTCCTCGCGGGCTTCGGCGCCCTGGGCTGGGCCGGGTTCCGGATAGCGGCGCGCGAGCGCGACCCGTTCGCACGCTTTGTCGCGATCGGTGTCACCTGTTGGATACTGGCCCAAGCCGTGATCAACATCGGTGGTGTGATCGACGCGCTGCCGGTGACGGGCATCCCCCTCCCGTTCATCTCCTACGGTGGCTCCTCTTTGGTGGTCGCTCTTGTAGGCGTCGGGCTCTTGTTCGGGATCGCGCGGCACCAGCCCGAGAAGGTGCAGAAGTGAGGCTGCGATCGCGGCGTGGAGCTCCACGCGTGTTCGCCCTCGTCACCGGCGGCGGGACGGCCGGACATGTACAGCCTGCGCTAGCGGTCGGTGAGGCGCTGGTGGCTCGGGGTCACGACCCTTCGACGATCTTGTACGTGGGCTCGCGGCGCGGCATGGAAGGCAGACTCGTGCCGGAGGCGGGCTTCGAGGTGATCCTGCTTCCCGGCAGGGGCATCCAAAGGCGGCTCACGCGCGAGAACCTCGGTGCGGTCGGCGGCCTGCTCGTCGCTTGCGCGCTCGGCCTCAAGATCATCGTGCGTCGGCGTCCGCAAGTCGTGGTCACCGTCGGCGGCTATGCCGGTGTGCCCTGCTCGCTCGCCGCGATCGTGATGCGGGTTCCTCTTGTCGTCGTGAGCTGTGACGCCATCGCGGGAGCCTCGAACCGGCTCGTGGCGCGGTTCGCTCGAAAGAGCGCCGTCGCCTTCCCAGGGACATCGCTCCCGCATCGCGTCGTCACCGGTGCCCCCCTGCGCAAGGCGGTCCTCGGCGCTGACCGTTCCGAGAAGGGGCGCGAGACGGCCCGCACGGCTCTCGGTCTTGCGCCGGGGCGTTTCCTCCTTGCCGTCGAGGGTGGCTCGCTCGGCGCCCGTCGGCTCAACGACGCGACGCTCGGGCTTGCCAAGTCCTGGAGGTCGAGAAGCGATCTCTCGATCTACCACGTGGCAGGCGATCGCAACCTTGCCGCCGTCAGGTCCGAGGCCGACGACCTCGGCCTCGGACCGCAGACCTCGCCCGACGGCGGTCTCGACTACCGCCTGGTCGGCTATGAGCGGCAGATGCCGGCCCTTCTGGCCGCCTGTGACTTCGCGGTCTGCAGGGCGGGGGCCTCGACGGTCGCCGAGCTCGCCGCGATCGGTACGCCGAGCGCGCTGGTTCCTCTGCCGGGCGCGCCGAACGACCATCAGACTCGCAACGCCGAGGCGCTGACCTGGGTCGGGGCGTCCATCTTGATCTCCGACGACGAGTTCTCGCCCGAGAGGTTGGAGGAGATCGTCGCCCTGTTGCTCGAGGACCCGGAACGTCTCGAGTCCATGAGCTCAGCCGCTTCGGCGGCGGGTCATCGCGACGCGGCCGAGCGGGTGGCCGCGCTCGTCGAGTCGGTGGGAAAGGAGTGGTCATGAGCACCCCGACCACGCCTCGGATCGATCTCAGCAGACCGCTGCGGGTGCATGTGGTCGGCGTGGGCGGAGCGGGCATGAGCGCGATCGCAACCGTGCTCGCGGGCATGGGTCATGACACGACCGGCAGCGACATCAAATCTTCGCGATCCTCCGAGCGCCTGGTCGCAGGTGGCATGGAGATCGAGATCGGCCATCGGCCCGAGAACGTCGCCGGGGCCGACGTGCTGACCTACTCGTCAGCGGTGTCCGACAACAACGTCGAGATCCGAAACGCCCGTCACCTCGGGATCCCGGTGCTGTCGCGCTCTGAGATGTTGGCGGCGATCGTCGCGCTGCGCAGGACGATCGCGATCGCCGGCACGCACGGCAAGACCACGACATCGTCGATGCTCGCCCTCGTGCTCGTCGAAGCCGGCCTGCGGCCGAGCTTCATCATCGGCGGCGAGGTGAACGAGATCGGGACGAACGCGGCCTGGGACCAAGGTGACCTGCTCGTCGTCGAGGCCGACGAGAGCGACGGGACGTTCCTGCACCTCGCGCCGGAGCTCGGGATCGTGACCAGTGTGGAGCCCGACCACCTAGAGCACTACGGGTCGTTCGAAGAGCTGAAGGCGGCCTTCAAGGTCTTCCTCTCCCAGGCCCGCTCCGCTGTCGTCTGCGCCGACGACCCGGTCGCTGCGTCCCTCGCGCCGCGGTCGGCGGTCACCTACGGATGTTCCGAACGAGCCGAGGTGCGGATCGTCGGGTTCGAGTCAGGGCGCAACCATCTCCGTTTCGAGCTCGTGCGCCGAGGTGCGAGTCTCGGTGTTTTCGAGCTACCCGTGCCCGGTCTCCACAACGCCCGCAACGCGACCGCCGCTGTCTCGGCAGCCGTCGAGCTCGGCGTCGACCCGGACCACGCCCGGCGGGCGCTCGCCCGCTTTGCGGGGGTCGCACGGCGTTTCGAGTTCCGCGGGGAGATCGGCGGGGTGACTTTCGTCGACGACTACGCCCATCTGCCAGGCGAGGTCTCAGCAGCCCTGGACGCCGCTCTGGGCGGGGGCTTCGAGCGGGTCGTCTGTGTCTTCCAACCTCACCGCTATTCGCGTGTCGGCAGTCTCGCGTCCGAGTTCGCGAACTCGTTCGAAGGCGCGGACCTCGTCGTCGTGACCGACATCTACTCCTCGGGCGAGATGCCGCGTCCGGGCGTGTCGGGCAAGCTCGTGCTGGACGCGGTCCTCGGAGCCCACCAGGATGCTGCGGCGGTGTACGTGCCCAACCGGGAGGACGTCGTCGCCTATCTCCGCGAGAACCTGCGTCCCGGCGACCTGTGCCTCACGCTCGCCGCGGGCGACCTGACGAACCTCGCCGCTGAGCTCGCGGCCGATCTCGACAAGAGCGGCCAGCTGTGAACGCGGTCTTTAGGGGCCGGACGTCGGCCGCCACAGAGGCCGCTTTGGAGAAGGCCGCCGAGCTCCTCGGCCCACTGGCCGAGGCTGACCGGCCGATGGGCGAGCTGACAACGTACCGGGTCGGCGGCCCGGCGGCCCTGTTCAGCGAACCGGGCACCGTCGCCGACCTGCAACGAGTGTCGAGTGCGGTCGCGACAACCGAGATCGCGGTCGTGGTTCTCGGGAAAGGCTCGAATCTGCTCGTGTCCGACGCCGGCTTTCCCGGATTGTGCCTGCGGCTGGCCGATCGGTTCGCCGGTATCGAGATCGAGGGCGATCTCGTGCGGGCCGGTGGCGCGGCCGCCTACCCGGTCCTCGCGCGGAGGACCGCAGCGGCCGGTTTCACCGGCTTGGAGTGGGCTGTCGGGATACCGGGCTCGGTCGGCGGCGCGGTCAGGATGAACGCCGGTGGCCACGGTGCACAGACCTCGGAGGTCCTGGTCGACTGCCGGATCGTCAGCCTGCTCGATGGAGTCGAGCGCCTGGTCGTGAAGAGCGCGCTCGATCTGTCCTACCGGCATTCGTCGATCGGCCCCTTCGAAGTCGTCACCGAGGCCTCGTACCGCCTCGAACGCGGCGACGCCGAGCAGGCCTTGGCCCGCATCGACGAGGTCGTGCGTTGGCGTCGCGAGCACCAGCCCGGAGGCCAAAACGCCGGCTCGGTGTTCACGAACCCACCGGATGACGCGGCGGGGCGCCTGATAGAGGAGGCAGGACTCAAGGGCTTGCGCATGGGCTCGGCTGTCGTGTCGGACAAGCACGCCAACTTCATCCAGGCCGATCCCGGAGGGTCGGCGGACGACGTGAGGCGTCTCATCGACGCCGTGCGCGCGCTTGTCCTCGAGCGCCTCGGCGTCAAGCTCGAAACCGAGCTGCGATTCGTGGGGTTCGAGGAGGGGTCATGACCGATCCGAGGATTCAGGCCAGGCGGGTCAAGGTCGAGCGCCAGCGCGGCCACCGCCGCCTGCGCGTCCTGATCGGGGCCGTTGTCCTCGCGGGCGGCGTCGCGGGAGCGCTCGCCATCGCGCACTCGTCGCTGTTCAGCGCACGGACCGTCGTCATCGCCGGAGCGGTCCAGACCCTGAGAAGCGAGATCCTGGCCGTCACCGGCCTTGACCGGGAGCCCCCGCTCATCGACCTCAACACCGGTTCCATGCAGCGTCGGCTGGAACGTCTCCCATGGGTTGTCACCGCGTCGGTGCACCTCGACTGGCCTTCGACGGTGGCGATAGCCGTCGTCGAGCGGGTCCCGGTCGCGGCCACGGCCCTTGCGGCCGGGGGCTACGCGCTCTTGGACGCGACCGGCCGGGTGCTCGAGGATCAGACCTCGCGGCCTTCGGCACTCCCGCTCGTCGCGGTACCGGGAGTCCCCGGATCGCCGGGCAGTTCGCTCGGCGCTTCGGCTCAAGCCTTGCTGGCCACCGCTTCTCAGTTCCCCGTGACCCTCCTGCCCCGTTTGCAGGACATCGTCGCTTCGAGCGCCGACGGTGTCGTCCTGCACCTCAAGGGCGGCTTGAGGGCGATCGTGGGGGACGACGAGGCTCTCGCCCAGAAGTTCGTCTCGCTCGTGACCGTGCTCCACGGGGTGAATTTGACCGGCATCGGAGGTATCGACTTGAGGGTTGCGGCCGCCCCGGTCTTGACCCCCCTGGTCAGCGCCTCTAACGTTCATGGGAAGGGTGATGGCTGAGATTGCCCGCGACGAGACCGGTGCTGAAGGGGTGGTCGAGGTCGGCGGGGTAGTTTGCATCGTCGACCAGCGGTGAACGTGGGTCGGCGGAGCTGCTGTCCGGCTGAAAAGGCGAAGGGCAAGAAGGCATGGCCGCTCGAAGCCACTCGGAAGCCAACCAGGATCGCTCCATCGCTACTCGGGGATCATCCAACAGGTATTCAGGAGAGGATGGAGCGCGGATGAGCACGCCAGGCCAGAGCTTCATCGCTGTGATCAAGGTCGTCGGAGTCGGGGGTGCCGGGGTCAACGCCGTCAACCGCATGATCGACGCCGGCCTGCAAGGGGTCGAGTTCGTCGCGGTCAACACCGACGCGCAGGCCCTTTTGATGAGTGAAGCCGACATAAAGCTCGACATCGGGCGTACCTTGACACGCGGGCTAGGTGCAGGCAGCGATCCCGAGGTCGGGCGCCTCGCAGCCGAGGAGCACCTCGAGGAGATCGAGGAGGTTCTCAAGGGCGCTGACATGGTCTTCATCACCGCCGGCAAGGGCGGTGGCACCGGGACCGGTGCGGCTCCGGTGATCGCGGAGACCGCCAAGGCCCTCGGCGCGCTGACAATCGGTGTCGTGACGAGGCCCTTCGCTTTCGAAGGCCGGCGCCGGTCGACCCAGGCCGATGAAGGAATCCAGCGCCTGCGCGAGAAGGTGGACACCCTCATCGTCATCCCCAACGAGCGCCTGCTCTCGATCTCGAACGAGCACACGTCGATGGTCGAGGCGTTCTCGATGGCCGACGAGGTGCTGCTGCACGGCGTCTCGGGCATCACCGACCTCATCAACGTGCCCGGCCTCATCAACACCGACTTCGCCGACGTGAAGATGGTGATGAGCAACGCGGGAAGCGCGATCATGGGCATCGGTACCGGATCGGGAGAGGGTCGCGCGGTCAACGCGGCCCGCCACGCGATCACGAGCCCCCTGTTGGAGGCCTCGATCGAGGGTGCCCGAGGGATCCTGCTCAATATCGCCGGTGGCAGTGACCTGACCTTGTTCGAGGTGAACGAGGCCGCGGCGATCATCCATGACGTGGCTCATCCTGACGCCAACATCATCTTCGGCAACGTGATCGACGACGCCCTCGGCGACACCGTGAGGGTGACGGTCATCGCGGCCGGGTTCGACCGCATCGAAGCCGCTGAGGAGCCGCGGAGGTCCACCACGTCACGTTCGACGGCGGACCAGGCACCCGCACGGCCCACCTCGCGTCCTCCGGCAGCCGACCGCGCCGAAAACGACCTCGCCGGAGCGGGGCGTGGCTCCCAGCTCGGGCGCGACGTCTTCGACGTCGGCGGCGATGACGATCTCGACCTCGACGACGACTTCGACGTCCCGTCCTTCCTCCGTTAGGAGGATCGCGGTCGCGGGCACACCAGCGACCGTCGTGCTGAGCGGCGCCCTCGAGGGGGACCTCGGCCCGGGCTCGACTTCGCCGACAGAGGTGCTGGAGGCCCAGCGCCAGTCCATCGCACCGGGGACCTGGCGCTGGTTGAGCCAGTCCCACGGCAACGGCGTAGTGGTCCTTAGCCCGGGGGAGTCCTGCCTCGGCAGGCAGGGTGACGCGCTCGTCACCACGATGCCCGGCGCCCCCGTGGCGGTCTTCGCCGCAGATTGCGCGCTCGTCGGCCTCGCGAGTGCTGAGGGTGTCGTCGCTGCGGCGCACGCCGGTTGGCGCAGCTTGGGGGCGGGAGTTCTCGAGGCGACGGTCGCGGCGATGCGCTCGCAGGGCGCGACGCAGATCGGGGCCGTGCTCGGGGCCTGCATCGGGCCCGAGTGCTACGAGTTCAGCGAGAGTGACCTCGAGCCGCTCGAGGCGCGCTACGGTCCCTCCGTGCGTTCCCGGACCACCGCCGGCCGTCCGGCGTTGGACCTGCGTGCCGGGGTGCTCCGAGCTCTCGAGGCGCTTTCGGTGTCGATCTCGGCCGACGAGGCGCAGTGCACGGCGTGCCACCCGGGCTGGTTCTCATGGCGTGCCCGCAATGACGTGGGACGCCACTGCCTTGTCGTGACAGGCCGGCCATGAACCCCGGGCCGGATATCTATGGCGTTGACGGCGCGCTCGTCGAGAGCATCGCAACGCGAGCCGCCGAGGCCCGGGAGCGGATCGCGCGGGCGGGGGCCGACCCGGAGCTGGTGAGGATCGTGGCGGTGACCAAGGGGTTCGGGCCAGAGCGGGTGGTCGCCGCGTTCGCCGCTGGTCTGGCTGATTTCGGCGAGAACTACGCGGACGAGCTGATCTCTAAATGGGAGACGGTCGGGCACGACGCGAGGTGGCACTTTCTCGGCGCTGTGCAGCGCAACAAGGTCGGAAAGCTTTCCCCGGTCGTGGACTGCTGGCAGGCGGTGGCGAGAGTTGTCGAGGGCGAGGCGATCATGCGGCACCGAGGCGGGATCTCGCACCGGCCCGCGGGCATCGACACCGAGCCCGCCGCGGGACAGGCCCATGCGCCGTCAATTCTGGTCGAGGTCGACACGACCGGTCTCGACCGCCGGGGCGGCTGCGCGCCCGAGGAGGTGCCCGGCGTCGTGTCAGGCCTTAGGGAGATCGGCTGCCGCGTGGACGGACTGATGACCGTGGCGCCCGCCGGTGACCCGATCGTGGCGCGCTCGGCGTTCGATCGGGTCGCTCGACTGCGCGAGGAGCTGGGTCTGGCCGAGCTCTCGATGGGCATGTCGAGCGATCTCGAGCAGGCCGTCGCGGCCGGCGCGACGATGGTTCGCCTCGGGACTTGCCTGTTCGGTCCACGCCCGCAACGTCGCAGGCTGTAACAATAGAGTTCTTGGAGGAGGGCTGGCGATGGCTTCGTTTGTGCAAAGAGCGCTGATGTACCTCGGTCTGAAGGACATTGATGATGAGGACGACTACGACGGCGACGAGGAGGAGCCCACCGAGACGCCCGCGAACCGGGTGAGGCAGAGCTCCTATCCCGAACCTGCACCGCCGCGGGCGAGCGTCGCGACAGTGCGCCCGATAGCCCGAGACGACGGACGCGAACCGTCGACGCCGGTGGCCCGCGGCGCTGTCGTGCGGCCATTTGTGACCCAGCGCCATACAAAACCGCAGGTTGTGGCGCCGGCTCGCTTCTCGGACGCGCAGGAGATCGGCGACATGGTCAAGGCGAGCTCTCCTGTCATCGTCAACCTGCAGGCGAGCGAGAAGGACCTGGCCAGGCGCATGATCGACTTCTGTTCGGGCCTTACGTACGCGGTCGGAGGATCGATGGAGAAAGTCGCGGAGTCCGTCTTCCTGCTCACTCCCTCCAACGTCGAGGTTTCCCCCGAGGAGCGCCAGCGTCTTCAGGAGAACGGGCTGTTCCGGCCGTAGTGCCCTTAAGGCCGAGCCAGCCCACGGGGCCGAGCGATAAGGGCGGCGACCGTTGAACTACGTCGTCGACATCCTCAACGTCTTCCTATTCATTCTCGTCGTCCGGGTCGTGCTCTCCTACCTGCCGATGTCCAACGGCTCGGCACTGTTGCCGATCGTCCGGTTCGTCGAGGCGATCACCGAGCCCGTGCTCCGGCCTGTGCGACGCATCGTGCCGCCCCTTCGAGTGGGTGGTACGGCCGTCGATCTTTCGCCGATCATCGTGTGGATCGTCATCTTGATCGTGAGAGGACTGCTTTAGGCCCGAGAAGTTCAGCATCCACCATCGCTTCCCGGGTGACCGATACCATCCGGGCATGGATCTGTCTCCAAAACTCCTGCGAGAGGTTGAGTTTCGTACCAGCCTTCGCGGTTACGACACTGATGAGGTCGACGAGTTCCTCGAGAAGGTGGCCCTCGCGGTCGAGGAGCTGCAGGAGAAGATGCGCCAGCTTGCCTACCGGGCCGAACGCGCAGAGCGGGCGGTCTCCGACAGGGCGGCCGAGGAGGACGACGACAGCATCCGTCGTACCCTCGTGCTCGCCCAGCGGACCGCAGATCTCGCCGTTCGGGAGGCACAGGAACAGGCCGCGGTCCTGATGGACACCGCAAGGAGCGAGTCGGACAAGCTGCTCACCGATTCTCGTGCGGAGGCGCAACGCCTCTCCTCTGAGGCCGAACGCCGCCATAGCGACGAGATGTCGCGGCTTCACGGCGAGCGCGCCCTTGCGGCGGGCGAGCTCAAGGACCTCGCGGAGCTGCTCGAGACAGAGCGCAGGAGATTGACCGAGTCGTTGCGCTCGGCCCTGAGTCTCGTCGACAACACCCTGACACCCTCGAAAGAGCTGGCCAAGCATCGTCCCGCCCCAGCCTCAGCCCCGGCCCCGGCGCCTTTCGTAGGGGGATTCCTCGATCAGATCGAGGCTGAGATCGACGAGGACGCCGCCGCTGCGGCGACCCCACCTGACGACGACGCCGATGCGGAGCCTGAAGGCGGGCGCGCAAACCTTGCTGCAGTCTCGCCGCTCGAGGACTCAGGGCCGCCGACCGAGGCGTGGCAAGCCGGGCCCACGGACTTCTTCAGCCCGGGCGCCGGCAAGTCTGGCGGGTCAAAGGCCGACTCGGGCCCGCACTTGTTCGGTTCCACAGGGTCCGACTGGATCGCCTGAACGCTCGCCGCTCTTTCCTGCCCGCCTTTGCCGGGGGGGGCCGCAGTGGCTGCGCTCAGCCGAGACGCGCGACACGGGCGACCACGACGTCCCCGTCCGACAGCTCGCCCTCGGCTGTAAAGACGTCGTCGGACCCACTGTCTCGTGGTCCGTTCTCTTCCAATGTCGCGATCTCGATCTCTGTCGCGAGCACCTGTGTCGCGATGTGAGCCCGCCACCGCTCGACGATCATGACGCAAGTGCCCGGGAGCCCGACCCACAGCCGGATCCGGTCGGTGACATTGAGGCCGGCATCGCGTCGGGCCTGTTGCACGAAGCGGATGACGTCTCGGGCGAGGCCCTCGGCCTCGAGCTCAGGGGTCGTCTCGAGGTCGAGGGAGACGATCCCCACTTCTCCGGGCAACGAACGGCTGGAGCCCGGGTCCGAGGGTCGTAGACGCAATTCGAACTCGCCCTGTTCGAGCTTCACTCCGCCTGCCTCAACGGTGCCGTCGGGGAGCTCGGCCCAGTCCCCCTTCCTCGTCGCGGCGATGACGTGCTGGGTTCGTGGCCCGAGCCTCGGGCCGAGCGCTGCAGGGATGACGTTGAGGACGGTTTCAGCCAAGTCCCCGACCGTCTCGATCAGCTTGACCTGCTGCACGTTCACTTCGTCTGCGATCAGGTCCGCGTAGGCGAGCAGGCGACCGGCACCCGGTGCCGCTACCGTCAACGACGACAACGGCAGGCGCGCCCGGCGCCCTGCCGCCTTGCGGATCGAGTGGCCTGCTGAGCACACCTCGCGCGCGAGGTCCATCGCCTCGACCAGACCTGGGTCAGAAGGCAGCTCCTCGGCGTCAGGCCAGGTCTTCAGATGAACGCTCCGTTCCCCGGTCAAGCCCCGATAGACCGCCTCGCTGAGGAAGGGGAGGAACGGCGCCGCGACCCGGCAGAGAACCTCGAGAACGGTGTGAAGCGTGTCGTAGGCGTCCTGCTTGTCGTCGGGAGGGCCCCCCGGTACCGCAGCGGTCCCCGGCGAGGTCCCGGCATTCACCGGGCGCCAGAAACGGTCGCGGCTTCGGCGCACGTACCAGTTGGTCAAGGCGTCGAGGAACAAAGAGATGTGACCCGTCGCGCCGGCCAGGTCGTAGGTCGTCATCGATGCGGTGACGTCCTCGACGAGCCGGCGCGTCTTTGCGAGGATGTAGCGGTCGAGCACGCCGGTCTGATCGGTCCGGACGCGTCCTCGGAGGCCGTCCGCGTTGGCGTACATCGACAGGAAGTACCAGGTGTTCCAGATCGGGTTGCAGACCAGCCTGATGGGCTCGGCCAGACCCTTCTCCTCGATGACGACGTCGCTGCCGCGAAGTACCGGCGAGCTGAGCAGGTACCACCGCATCGCGTCCGCCCCGTGGGATGCGAAGACCTCTTCGGGGTCGGGGAAGTTGCGCAACCGCTTGGAGAGCTTGCGGCCGTCTTCTCCGAGCACGATGCCGTGCGCGATGCAGGCCTTGAACGGCGGCCGGTCGAACAAGGCAGTCGCCAGCACGTGCAAGGTGTAGAACCAGCCGCGTGTCTGGCCGATGTACTCGACGATGAAGTCGGCGGGGAAGTGGTCCTCGAACCTCTTGGCGTGCTCGAATGGGTAGTGCAGCTGGGCGAATGGCATGGACCCGGAATCGAACCAGCAGTCGAGGACATCGGGGATCCGGCGCATCGTCGAGGCCCCGGTGGGATCGTCCGGATTCGGCCGGGTCAGCTCGTCGATGAACGGTCGGTGCAGGTTGTCCGGCCGTACGCCGAAGTCGGCCTCGAGCTCGTCGATACTGCCGTAGACATCGACGCGCGGATAGCGCGGATCATCGCTCTTCCATACCGGGATCGGCGTTCCCCAAAAGCGGTTCCGGCTGATCGACCAGTCGCGCGCCCCTTCCAGCCACTTGCCGAACGCGCCGTCGCGCACGTGCTCTGGAATCCAGGCGATCTCCTGGTTGAGCTCCACCATGCGGTCCTTGAAGGCGGTGACCTGCACGAACCACGAGCTCATGGCGCGATAGATGAGGGGTGTGTCGGTCCGCCAGCAGTGCGGGTAGCTGTGGGTGTAGTCCTCGGTCCTCACCACGGCCCCCGCCGCGCGGAGCCGTTGGAGGATGGTGGCGTTGGCGTCGAAGACCTGCAGTCCGGCAAGATCGCCCACCTCGCCGGTGAAACGTGCCCGATCGTCGACCGGGCAGATCACCGGGATCCCCACAGCCTCGCAAGCGTGCTGGTCGTCCTCGCCGAACCCGGGTGCCATCTGGACGATCCCGGTGCCCTCGTCCATAGCTACGAAGTCCGCTCCGAGGACCACGAAGGCTCCCGGGGTGTCGGAGAAGTACGGGAACAGCGGGTGGAAGTGGCGCCCGAGGAGGTCCGCGCCCACCACGGTGCCGAGGACCTCGGCGTCGCCGAGGACGTCCTGGTAGGCCTCGAGGCAGTTCTCGCCGATGACGACGCGCCCGTCGCCCCACGCAACGACCGCGTAACGCAGGTCGGGTCCGACCGCGAGCGCCAGGTTCGACGGCAAGGTCCACGGTGTCGTGGTCCAGGCGAGCAGCCCGAGTGGCCCTCGCAACAGCTCTGGCCCGTCGTCGATCGGTTCCAGGTCGAACCGCACCGTCACGGCCGGGTCGGTACGGTCCCGATAGGAGTCGTCCTGGCGGGTCTCGAAGTTCGAGAGCGGGGTCTCGCACTCCCAGCAGTAGGGCAGGACTCGGAACCCTTCGTAGGCGAGGCCTTTGTCATAGAGGCGCTTGAAGGCCCAGAGCACGCTCTCCATGAAGGAGAGGTCCATGGTCTTGTAGGTGTCCTCGAACGACACCCAGCGGGCCTGGCGAGTCACGTAGCGCTCCCAGGCGTCGGTGGTCCTCTGCACGATCTGGGCGCAGTAGGAGTTGAACCTGTCCAGGCCGTAGCTGATCACCGCTTGGCGTCCGGAGAGCCCGAGCTCTTGTTCGGCGGCCATCTCGGCCGGAAGACCGTGGCAGTCCCACCCGAAGCGGCGCTCGACGCGGCGCCCGAGCATCGTCTGGTAGCGGGGGACCGCGTCCTTCACGAAGCCGGTGAGGAGATGGCCGTAATGGGGCAGCCCGTTGGCGAACGGCGGCCCGTCGTAGAAGACGTACTCGGTCTCGGGGGCGTGCTGGGCCACCGACGCCTCGAAGGTATGGTCCGATTGCCAAAAGTCGAGGATCTCCTCCTCGATCGAGGGGTAGCGCGGCTGCCTGGTGACCTGTGGATAGGGGCTCGCGCCGGTTGCCTCTGCCATGGTCATACAGTAGGCGGCCATGGCAGATGACTTTTTTGATGTCGAGTCGCCATCCGGCGGAGCTGTTGGCATCGTGTTGAGGGTTCGTGTCCAACCCGGCGCCGGCCGCTCGTCGGTCACGGGACGCTACGGCGATGCGCTCGCTGTGAAGATCGCGGCTCCGCCCATTGGAGGCCGCGCGAACTCGCAGTGTGTTGAATTCGTCGCCGATCTGCTAGGTGTTCGTAAATCTCAGGTTGAGATCGTCTCGGGCGAGAAGGGCCGCCTCAAGCGCGTCCGTGTCGTCGACATCGACCCCGAGCAGGCACGCGGCGCGATCGAGCGGGAGCTGCGCTCTGCAACTGTCCGGCCCGGGTCGCACGACCACACCGACCGGGCGGGTCGGTCGAGATTCTGAAACCGCCGATGTGCTCTTGGCGACTGGTGCCTGGTAGGGCTATCGTCGGTCACCCTCGCCGCGACAGGAGGGATCGATCGTGCCTAAGACCGTTGTGGCGGCAAATGCTGAGAAGGGAGTCGTGTTGAAGGCGAACGCCTCAAAGGCGTCCGCGAGACCTGCGGCGCCCAAGACGACCCGCGAGTCGACGAAGAAGGCTGCATCTGTGGTCAAGGCGAAGGTGCCTGCGAAGGCAGTCCCCGTGCCGGACCACAAGGTGGCCAAGCCTGATTCGGTCAGGCTTTCGGGGCGGGAGCCGACCAAGGTTCCCGCGCCCGCCAAGGCGGCAAAAGCCGCCCCTTCGGTGCCCAAACCGACGGCAAAGGCGGCGCCTGCGGCCAAGACCGCGGCCAAGACGCCCGTAAAGGCGCCTGTGACCAAGGCCGCGGCCTCGCGTGTCAAGGCCGTGGCGAAACCCGCCGTGGCGGCCAAGCAAGTGCCCGGTTCGGTTGCAACACCGGAGAAAAAACCGCGCGGGCCAGTGTCGGCGACCAAGCAGGCAGCGGCCCCAAAGGCGGGATCAGTCGTCACCAAGGCTGCCGAACCGACCAAGGCCTCCCCGCCGGCGCGCAAGGCCGCGGCGAGCCCGGCACGCCCCGCAGGCGGGCTCGGCTCAAGAGCAGCGACCACCAAGCGCGACGCCGACGGGTATGCCAAGGACGCCCGGTTCGTGGCAACCCAGCGGGCCTCGCTGCTGCGTGAGCGTGCGACCTATCTCGAGCAAGCTGCAAGCTTGAAAGCCGAAGCGGAGGCGCTGGTCGAGGAGATGGAACCGGGCGACATCCAATTCGACGACGAGTCGGGCGAGGGTGGGACCGTCACCGTCGACAGGGAGCGTGACCTCGCGCTCTCGGCCCAGGCACTCGCGGCGGTCGAAGAGATCGATCACACTCTCGCGAAGCTGGACAACGGAGCCTACGGGATCTGCGAGAACTGCGGCCGTCTCATCGTCAAGGCACGCCTCGAGGCTCTTCCCTATGCCCGATTGTGCATCGACTGCAAGAGCGGGGGGCTGTCGAAACGTTGAACGCGGCCGGCGAGGACCGGCCCGGCGTCACCGGGGCAGCGTCACGGGTCGAGGCGGGGCGACGTGCCCGTCGCATCCGTGTGATGCTCGTGGTCGCGATCGGGGTGGTGATCGCCGACCAGGTGACCAAGTCGTTGGCGGTCTCACGGCTCTCCTCGGGACCCGTCCACCTGATCGGGCCGTTCGCTCTCGTGCTGTCCTACAACACCGGCGTCGCTTTCAGCATCGGGACAGGCCTCACGGTGCCCATCATCGTGATCGTCGCGGTCGTCGTCGCCACGCTTGCGTGGTTCGGCCGGACGGTGCCCAACACCGGTGCAGCCGTCGGTGTAGGCATGATCCTCGGCGGTGCGGTCGGCAACCTTTCCGACAGGCTGTTCAGAGGTCACCATGGAGCGGTGGTCGACTTCCTTCGTTCGGGCTTCTGGCCCACCTTCAACCTTGCCGACTCGGCGGTCGTCTGTGGCTGCATCGTGCTTGCCGTCGCTCTCTGGCAGACGAGTGCCACAAGGCGGCAAAGCGAGTCCAACGAGCAGTCGCTGCTATGAGCGACTCGTCGGCGGTCCCAGGCGTCGAGATCCCCGGTGCGTTGTCGGGCGAGCGAGTAGACCGGGTAGTCGCACTGCTTTCGGGTCGTACCCGGGCACAGGTCGCGAGGCTCATCGCGGCCGGAGGCGTTCGCCTTGGCGAGGTCGTCGTGGCTGCCGGGAGTCGCCGGGTCCACACCGGCGATCTCCTTCGGACCGATATCAGGCTCCTCGCCGACGTCGAAGGAGACGCGGTGCGCCCCGCCGCGCCCGGCGAGGTATCTTTCCGGGTCGTCTACGACGACCAGAACGTGATAGTTGTCGACAAACCACCCGGAGTCGTGGTCCACCCCGACGCCGCCCATCGTTCGGGAACACTCGTCGCTGGGCTCCTCGAGCTCTACCCAGAGCTCGCCCTGCTACCAGAGCTGGGTTGCGGGGAGGCCGACCGGCCCGGGATCGTGCACCGGCTCGACAAGGACACCTCGGGCCTGTTGGTGGTCGCTCGCACGCCGGATGCCTACCGATCACTGACGGCCCAACTAGCGGCGCGCACCGTGCGGCGGACCTACCTTGCGCTCGCTTGCGGTGCGCTCGAGGCCGAGGCGGGGGTCGTCGACGCGCCGATCGGTCGGTCGCTGCGTGACCCGACGCGGATGGCGGTCGCTGTGGGGGGCCGTGAGGCGCGCACCCACTACCGTGTGCTCGCCAGATATGCGAGGCCGCTCGAGGCGACCTATCTCGAACTTCGTCTGGAGACCGGCCGCACCCATCAGATCCGGGTGCACCTCGCCGCGATCGGCCATCCGGTGGTCGGCGACGCGCGCTACCGGGGCGACCGGAGGCGGTCGGGGTGCGCGCGTCCGTTCCTGCACGCCACGGGCTTGGCTTTCCTGGACCCGGCCACCGATGAAGAGGTCGCGTTCAGCTCGCCGCTGCCCGACGACCTCGCGGCTGTGCTCGCGCAATTCGTTTAGGCCGTAGATGTCCTTCGCGGCCCAAGTGCTCGCGGCAGCGCCGAAACGAAGACACCACCACGCCTAGCTCATTCGTGAGCCAGGGCCGCTTTGGCCAGGTGTTCCAAGCCGGTGGTGAGGATCGGGTCCTCGGCCAGGTCGTGTTCCTGCATGGCGAACTGGAGCACTTCGAGCCCGGCCACAAGGGCGGACCTTGGAACACCGCGGGCTTGGAGGAGCTCGCCCAACCAGTCGAGGAACTCGATGAAGACGGTTTGTTCGTCGACAAGCCGAGCGGCAGCGAGGAACCGCACGATGTACGCGAGGTCTTCCCTTGTGCGCTCGAGCTGGCGATGTGAGTAGCTCGCCATCGCGGCCAGCCGAGCACGGAGCTTCGCGTAGGCGCAGTCAGCGAGCTCTTCGGCGAAAGACTCGAGCAGCGCTGCGCCGGGGAGGAGCCCAGTCGGTTCGACCCGGATGGCCGGAGGGAACTCGTGCCAGGTGGCGAGAATCCTGACGCCCTCGGCGACGTTCTCCGCGTAGCCATCAGCGCCAAGCAGGCGAGCTCGCTCAGGCGCGCCGTGTAGTGCACGGCCACCCGCAAGGACGGGTGTGCCGCTTGCGTGCGCGGCATCGGCCAACCTTGTCACGCCTCCAAAAAAGAGCGGCAGACTGCACGACAATACGAGGGCGTCGGGACGATGACGCCGAAGGAATTGGGCAAGAGCATCGGCCGGGGTTGATGCGCCGAGATAAGAGACGTCGATGCCTTCGACCCGGAACATCTCGGCGATCATGTGTGCGCCGATCGAGTGCCAATCGCCCTCGGCACAGGCGACCACGACTGAACTGGCTCCGCTCGCAGCCGGCGTGGCAGACGAGAGCGCATAAAGCGTCGACTCGGCGACACCTGTAGCGAGATGTTCGTCGGCGACGCTCAACTCGTTCTTCAGCCAGCTTTCGCCGATCATGCGTTGGGTCACTGCGATGACGTCGGTGATGATGGTTGTCTCCGGCGTACCGGCGTCGAGCAGGTCCAAGGCAAATCTGACCGCAGCCTCGACGTTGCCCGAAAGCGCGAGATCTCTGAACCGGTCAACGCGTTGCGAAGGATCCACGGCGTTCATCGCGCCACGATCCGGTACCGCCGAAACTCGCGGGGACGAGGCCGCAAGTCGCCGGTGGGAATCCGGTCGTGGGAGCGGCGGTGATCATCCGATCGCATGTACGACCTGAACTCTTCGGGCGAGGTCCACCACGACACCATCACGTACCTCGTCGAGTCGGCGAGGTCGGCCCACACTTCCAACGACTGGGATCCTGACCACCGCTCGACGGCACCAAGGCGGTCGCGAAAGGCCGACTCGAGCTGCTCCTGTGCGCCTTCGGGCACGTCAAGTTGGCTGAACGCGACGAACGCCGCGGTATCTCGGCCAGCAGGAGCGGCGGTGGCGACCCGTTCTTGGTTCCCATCGTCACCTTTGGATGTCCAGGTCCACTGATCGCGACCGGCCTGCTTGGCCAGGTACATCGCGTGATCCGCCGCGGGCAGCGCCAACGATGTGTCTTTCCCAACGCGAGCGACACCGGCACTGAAGGAGACGTCGTATGGGCGTTCGGTCCGCCATGCCTCACGAAATCGCTCAAGAAATGCGACGGGATCGGTTGTGTCGCGGAGAATGATGACGAACTCGTCGCCGCCGTAACGTCCGGCAAAGTCTCTTCCGCGCAAAGTAGCTCGAATCGTCCGACCGAGTACACGGAGCAAGCGGTCGCCTGCTGCATGGCCGAGCGTGTCGTTGATCTGCTTGAAGTGGTCAAGATCCACCATGATCACGACCTCGTCGGAGCGCAGCCTCCCCGTTGCCCTGCCGACCATGCGCCGGTTCGCAAGCCGGGTGAGGCTGTCGATCGATGCGTCCTCATCGAACCGGCCTACCTGTGAACTGAGCTCTAGTGCACGACCTACGTCCACGACCAACGACGGAAGGTACCGTTCGAGCAACATGCGGGCGGTACTGGTCGGCGGAGCAGACGGCAGGACAGGTTCGCCGTCACCGAAGGACAGATCGACAGGCATCGCCTCGGCATCGCCGCTGCCGGCGGGAACGACCGTTCCGCCGAAGGCCGTTACGAGATCGGCTGCTATGTCTTTCGCGTCGGTGGGTGTCCTGATCCAGAGCAAGGCACGCGTCGCTTCGAGAAGGGCATCGAGGGCCGCCGGTCCCGCAACGCGGCATTCGGCCTTGGCGTCCAGCGGCGGTTGATCCATTCATCACCCGTTCTGTGCGAGGACACAAGGCTACTGCGGATTGCTACGAATCTCTGAGAGCAGCCCGAGGTTCCAGGGCCGGCTGGAGGTCGCCGCCCTTTCGCCGTGTTTGTGTGGCAGAGGACGATTATGGCGACTCGATGCCCCGCTCGCGGAGCCTCCGACAGTCTGGATGAGGCGCTCGGGGGCGCCAAGGGGATTCACCTCAACGAGGGCGAAGTCTGCTCGGACGCGCCGCGGGGCTGCGCCATAGCGGTGAACACAACTGGCCGATCACGGCCAAAGAGCCTCGGAGGAGCCTCAGGCGGCGTCGTGCACTCCCTCGACCTCCGGCTGAACCGCGAGGAAGGACAAGGCTGATGCCTCGATGCGCCTAACGCGACGGACGCCGATGCCCAAGGTGCGGGCTGTGGACTCTAGTGAGGCGGGCGAGCTTCCATCCAGGCCGAAACGCAGCCGGACGACGTCGCGCTCCAGATCAGGCAGGCGGTCGATGGCGGCGTCGAGCTTGCCGAGCGTGAGAGTACGTGCGATCTCGTCCTCGAACGGGGTCTCGTCGCCACTCACCACGTCCCCGAGTGTCGCAGTGGCGTCGCTCGTCAACGGCTGGTCGAGGCTCGCCACCACGCGGGGAAGGCGAACATGGTCCGGGTCGGCCTCCAGCTCGGCTGCGAGTGCGTCCTCGGGGAGTCGTATGGCACGCCCCTTGGACTGCACGGCCCGCTGCAGCGCCTGGCGGATCCACCAGGTCGCGTAGGTGGAGAAGCGGAAGCCCTTGCGCCAGTCGAACTTCTCGACCGCGCGCATGAGGCCGAAGGTCCCCTCCTGGACGAGGTCGATCATGTCGACGCCACGTCCTTGATACCGGCGTGCCCAGTGCACCACGAGGCGCAGGTTGGAGCCGATCATTTGCTTGCGGGCCTCTTCGTCGCCCTGTTCGATCCTCTTGGCCAGCTCGGTCTGCTCGGTGGCGCTGAGAAGTGGGAAGCGACCGAGATCGTCGAGGAACAGCCGCATCAAGTCCGGCCCACCGGAGGTGGGCTCCCTCAGGACGCGACTCCGCTCCGCCGCGGTCAGCTCTGACGTATTTACATCCTCGATCTTGTTCTCGGCCGTGATGACGTCCCTCTCCCCTCTCGGTAATTGGTGCTCACCCATGACAACGCGAACGGAGGCCCTGCCATTCCGCGTTTGTCCTGTTATCGGTTCTGAGCCGCCGGTGCCCTCAGGCGGCCGAGGCTGATTTCGTCAGTCGAGTGGCGAAATCGGCGACGCGTTCCCGCGCGCGCGAAGGACCATGTCTTTAAGGGTGAAGGAGTCCAAGTGGTGGCGCATGTGCTCACCGACGTCGGCCCAAACGGCGAGCAGCACACATTGGCCCTCGTGGTCGCACGCGCCGTTCTGGTGCGGTAGGCCGAAATCCCCGGCCACGATAGGGCCGTCGACCGCGCTGACGATTTGGCTCAAGGTGATCTGGTCCGGCGATCGGGCAAGGACATAACCGCCCCCCACGCCGCGCTTGGAGCGGACTAGCCCGGCACCTTTGAGGGCGAGCAGGATCTGCTCCAGATAAGGCTGGGGGAGGCCCGTCCGCTCCGCGATATCACGGACCGAGGTCGGAGAGACCTCCTCGCGAAGCGCAAGAGAGAGCAGGGCTCGGCTGGCATAGTCCCCACGGGTCGATACCTTCACGGTCCTCATCGTACGGCGGCGCAGAACGCGACTCGCGAAACGCCATCTCGAACATGGTTTCGAACTGCCAAACGGCAGTGCATCCGCATGAGCGCGGCGTGTGCCGACCAGAATGGGCCGGTGCCCAGACATAGCAAGCCGGGGCCATGAACTGCTCTGATAGCGTCGCCGACCGCGGGCGATCGCGTTCGGCGCCAAGAGCAAGGGGTAGGAGCGTGCGTAGTCCTCGTAGGTCGCTTTTGGTTCTCGCTGCGGTCGCCCTCGTCGCCGCGGCGTGCGGCAACGCCAAGCCCACGGTGTCCAACGCCGGCAACGTGCAGGGCGTAACCAGTTCGCAGGTCGTCGTCGGGGGCGTGGCCTCCCTGACCGGCCCGATCCCGGCCGACTTCGCTCCGATATTCGACGGCGTCAACGCCTACTTGAACATGGTCAACGCCGAGGGGGGCGTGGACGGGCGCCGGATCGAGTTCCGCTATCCCCTCGACGACGGCTCGAATGCCTCCCAGGACACCGATCAGGTGCGCACCCTGGTGGAGCAGGATCACGTTTTCGCAGTCCTCGGCGTGGGCACGCCGAGCTTTGCCGGGGCTAGCTATCTCGCTTCGAACAACGTTCCGACGTTCGGCTACGACGTCAGCACGGACTGGACTGCCGGGCCCAGCTTGTTCGGCTCGGAGGGCTCTTTCCTCGATTTCACCCGCCCCGGACCCGAGGCCCCGTATCTCGCCGAGCAGCTGCACGCCCGCAAGGTCGGGATCCTCGCGTACAACGTTGGCGGTTCCGAGCAGGCTGGCGTAGGAATGGCGTACGCGATGCAGCGCTTTCACATTCCGGTCGCCTACGAGGATCTCTCTGTCCAGGCACCGCCCGTCGACCTCACGACCGACGTCAACCGGATGCGCGCCCTCGGGGTGGACCTCGTGGTGAGCTGCATGGACCTCTCCGGCAACATCCTCCTGTCACGCACCATGCGCCAGGACGGCATGGGGTCGGTCGCGCAGTACTGGTTGGACGGCTACGACGAGGCTGCCATCGCCAAGTTCTCCTCGCTGATGCAGGGCGCGTACTTCCTGATCGGGCACGTCCCCTTCGAGGCGGCGAAGCTGTCGCCGGGCAAGTACCCGGGGATGGACAAGTACCTGAAGGAGCTCGCGAAGTACTTCCCGGGCGAGCTACCGGGCGAGGCGTCCCTCGCGGGCTGGGTGGACGCCGACATGTTCGTGACCGGGCTGCGACTTGCGGGGCGGGACCTGACCCGCACGCGGCTCATCGCGGACCTCAATCAGCTGACGAGCTACACAGCCGATGGCATCGTCTCGCCCATCGACTGGCGACTCGAGCACAACAGGAACGGGCTGGTCGATTGCAACGTCTACGTCCGGGCGATCGGAGGCCACTACGTGCCCCTGTTCGGCTCGTCCCGCACGGCCTTCACGTGTTTCGAGACGCCTCAGCCCGCCAGCGCCCGCAGCGTGGTCGTGGTGCCGCCGGCGGCCTCCGTGCCCGGCGCGTGAAGGAGCTGAGCAGAGGCTCGGCGATCGCGTGACCCAGTTTCTCAGCTACGCCATCCCGGGCTTGCCCTACGGGTGCGTGTTCGCCCTCATGGCAGTGGGCCTCGTCCTCACCTACCAGACCTCGGGAGTGTTCAACCTCGCTTACGGGGCTCAGGCCTACGCGTCGGCGCTGATCTTCTACGTCTGCGTCAACGCCGGCTGGCCGAGCTGGGCCGCGTTCCTCGCGGCTGTCGTCGTCGTGGCACCGCTGCTCGGTTTGGCGATGGACCGCTTTCTCTACCGCTTCATCCGGTCGGCCCCGGTGCTCGTCAAGCTCGTGAGCGCGCTCGGCATGCTGATCGCGATCCCGAGCGTGCTCCAACTGATCTTCGGTGGCCAGGAAAGGCTGGCGCCGCCTTCGCTGTGGTTACCACCAGACTCGGTCTACTTCCACGTCGCGGGGGACGCCATCAACGGCACCGAGCTGTCGACGGTCATCGTGACCTTGGCCGTCGTGCTGCTGGCGTCACTCATGTCGCATTTCACCCAGATCGGGCTGCGGATGCGGGCCATGGCCGAGAGCCCACGTATGGTTCAGCTCGCCGGCATCAACTCCGAGCGCGTCGGGGTCGCCATCTGGGTCCTTTCCAGCTTTCTCGCGGGCCTGGCAGGAGTGCTGCTTGCCCCCTTGTTCGCCGAGCTGCAGGCGCTCAACTTCACCGACCTGCTTGTCGCCGCCATCGCAGCCGCGGCACTCGGGAGCCTCACGAGCCTCCCGCTTGCCTTTTGGGGAGGCATCGGGCTCGGAGTCGTCCAGGAACTCCTCGGGGGATACCTGCCGAGCGGGAGTGTGCTCTCGTCTGGGCTCCGTCCGGCACTTCCTTTCGCCGTGCTCATCGCCCTGTTGCTCGCGTTGCCGGGCCTTCGCGAGCGCTGGTTCCACGACGACCCCCTTGCCGCCTGCGATCCGCCGCCTCCCCAGATGGCGGCTGCCATCGGAGGACACGGGCTCGAGGAGCTGCTTCGCGGAGGCGGATGGGCGGTCCTCGCCGTGTTCTTGGTCTCGTGTCTCACCTGGGTGCCGCCGAACTGGACCTTCACACTCACCCAGGGACTCGCCTACTCGATCATCTTCCTGTCCATCGTGTTGTTGACCGGGATGAGTGGGCAGATCTCGCTATGCCAGGCGGCCTTCGCCGGTATAGGGGCGTTCACCTGCGCGCAGCTCGTGAGCCATTTCGGGATCTCGGTATTCCTCGGGATCCTGGCAGGAGGCGCCGTCGCGGCGGTCGTCGGCGTCGTGGTGGCCATGCCCGCCCTGCGCCTCGGCGGTCTGGCCCTCGCGCTCGCCACACTTGCCTTCGGGCTCTTGGCGGACAACGTCGGTTTCCAGTTCCCGTGGTCCGGAAACGGCGACTCGGGAGTGAACATCCCGCGCCCGGAGCTCGGTTCGATCAACTTCACGAGCGGGAAGGCCTTCTTCGTCCTGGCATTCGTATTGCTCATCATCTGCGCGGCGATTGTGCTCGCGATTCGCCAGGGGACAACTGGGCGTGAGCTGGCGGCCATGCGAGGAAGTGAGCTCGCTGCCGCGTCGATCGGCACGAACCTGGCCAAGCTCAAGATCACGGTCTTCGCGGTCGCGGCCGCGCTCGCCGGAGTCGGCGGCGCCCTGTACGGATCGCTTCAGGGTACAGTCTCGCCGAACGACTTCAACTCCATCCTGTCGCTGGTGTTCATGGTCGTCGTGGTGACTACGGGGGTCTACACCGTGCAGGGCGCCATCCAGGCGGGCATGGCCTACGTGATCCTCTACCAGGTGCTCGACTACTTACCTTCCCAGTGGCGCAATCTCTTCCCGATCCTGTTCGGCCTCGGAGCGGTCACCTATGCGCTCCATCCCGAAGGCGTCGTGGAATGGCAGAAGCGGCGCGTGGTCGAGATCGTGGTGTCTTGGCGCAAGCACCCCGAGCCGGTGGCCTGACATGGCACTGATCGAAGGCGTCGGGATCTCCAAGCGCTACGGCGGCATCGTCGCGCTCGACGATGTCTCGCTCAGCGTCGAACGCGGCCAAGCCGTGGGCCTCGTGGGGCCCAACGGTGCCGGGAAGACCACGCTGTTCGACTGCCTGAACGGCGTCCGCCATCCCGACTCGGGGGAGATCTGTTTCGAGGGACGGCGCATGGACCGTCTGCCCGTCTATGAGCGTGCCCGTCTCGGGATCGGGCGCACGTTCCAGCGCCTCGAGCTGTTCGCCGGGATGAGCCCCCGCGAGCACCTGATGGTCGCCGAGCGCGTGCACCGCGGCGACGGCCGGCTCTGGAAGGACCTGATCGGCCGCGGGCGGGCGAGAACCCCTGTGGCACGTGTCGAGGAGCTCCTCGTCGAGCTAGGCCTGGAGGAGGTCGCCGACGACCCGATCGAGTCGCTGAGCCAGGGCCACGGGCGCCTGGTCGAGCTCGGCCGTGCACTTGTGCAGGACCCGCTGCTGTTGCTGCTGGACGAGCCGTCCTCGGGTTTCGACACCCGGGAAGCCTCCGCTTTCGCGGCGGTCCTGGTCGAGGTGCGCAGCCGTCGCGAGACTGCGATGCTCCTCGTCGAGCACGACCTCGACTTCGTCCGGCGCGTTGTCGAGCGGACCTACGTGCTCGATTTCGGCAAGGTGATCGCGTCCGGCCCTGTAGAAGAGGTGTTGGCCGACCCGGTTGTGCGCCGCGCCTATCTGGGGGAGGCCACGTGAAGCCCGTCGACGGTTTGCTCGAGGCCACTGCGGTCCTCGAGGTCGCACCGGAGCCGCCCGTGCTCGAGCTTCGTGACGTCTCGGCCTCCTACGGCCGTTTCCGGGCGCTGTTCGGCGTCTCCCTGTCGGTCCCCGCGGGTTCGGTCACCGCCCTCGTGGGCCCGAACGGCGCCGGCAAGTCCACGATCGCCCGCGTAGTGACCGGGCTCGTGCCCGTGACCAAGGGCCGGATCTTCTTCTCCGGTCAGGATGTCACCGGTCTTCCGACGTGGAAGCTCGTCCGCCTGGGGGTCGCCCACGCGCCCGAAGGTCGCTCGGTGTTCGCGACCTTGGACGTCGAGGACAATCTCCGGCTCACTTTCATCCGCGCTCTCGGCCGCAAAGGCACTGCTGAAGCGCTGGGACGCGCCTTCGAGCGTTTTCCGCGGCTCGCCGATCGGCGGCGCCAGCTCGCGGGAACGCTCTCGGGGGGCGAGCAACGCATGCTCGCGCTCGCCCGCGTCCTGGCCGTCCCGCCCAAGCTGCTCGTCGTCGACGAGCTCTCGCTCGGGCTCGCACCGCGGGTAGTGGAGGACGTGTACCGGGCACTGCGGGAGATCCGCGACGCCGGCACTTCCCTTCTCGTCATCGAACAGCAGCTACCTCGTGCCCTTGAGCTCGCCGAGCAGGTCGTGGTTCTCCGCAAGGGGAAGGTGGTCGAGGCGGGGCCGGTCGACAAGCTGGGCGAGCTGGTCCGCGAGCTGCTGGCCGGTCCGGGCGAGAGCTCCTAGGCTCAGCAGCCGGGCGGCACGCTTCCAGAGCTCGCAAGCTCGAGCAGCGTGCAGATCGTGGTCTTGCCGACGAGCCAATGTTCGTGCTGGTAGAGAGCAGCACCGACCGCACCGCGAAGGACCGGCGCCTTGGTCGGGCTCAAGACGTTGTAGGTCACCTTGGCGCACGGACTTGGCAGAAGCTCGTCCCTGCAGGCCGAGCCTTGCTCGATGACGATGTTGCTCACAGTCGCGCCCGCGGCGCTCTTGGCGAGCGCGCTCTTGAGTGCGGTCTTCATCGCCGACTTGAGCGCCGAGCCGTCCTGGACCACCGCGAGCTTGGGCGCCAGCGCGGGGTTCGCGAGATCGAACAGCACCGCGTAGGCGTGCTCTATCGCGGTCCTCGAAGCGGCGGGCGAGGGCAGGGTGGTAGTCGTTGTGGCTGTGACCGACGAGCCGCAGGCGCCGAGCGTCAGGGCGAACAGCAACCAAGCACACAACAAAGCCGCCCGACGAGCCGTGCGCGTTTGTGGTCGGCTTCTTCCCTGGAGGCTTGTGGCGCGCCGTGCGAAACGGCCCGATCGAGAGGTCTGCGGCCGCGAGGGCCCGGGGAGTTGGTTGGTCGGCACAGGGGCGAGTCTATGGACCCTGACCTGGTTCTGCCTGTTCTTCGGGCCTGTCGCCTGGGGCGATATGCCTATGTCGCCCCGCGGGGGATCGCCAGTACGCTGCGGCCGGTGAGCATCTCGACCAAACGCGGCGACGACGGCACCACCGGTCTCCTCCACGGTGGGCGCGTGCAGAAGGACTCGGCTCGCATCGAGACCAACGGCGTTATCGACGAGGCCCAGGCGGCCCTGGGCCTCGCCCGAGCCGAGGTGCGTGGATTGCCGCTCGACGACGAGCTCGCAGGCCTGGAGCGGGGCTTGTGGGTAGTCATGGCAGAGGTCGCGACGGCCCCTCGCAACAGGCGCAAGCTGGTTGCCGGCGCGACGCTCGTCACCGAGGAGATGGTCGATGTCCTGGAGCGGCGTGTACACGAGCTCGAGGCTTCCGGCGCGATGCCGTCCGAGTTCATCGTGCCCGGCCAAAGCCGGCCGAGCGCGGCGCTGGACCTGGCCCGCACCGTCATCCGACGTGCCGAGCGAAAGGCCGTCGCACTCCGTATGGGAGCCGGATCGCAAGTCGTGCCGTACCTGAACCGCTTGTCTGACCTTTGCTGGCTCCTGGCCCGCTCATCTGAGCAGGAGCATCTGACGGCCCGCGGCGCACGTGTCAAGAGACCCCGGACAGAGGCATGATGGCAGCCATGCATTCGCCCATGACGCTCCCGACCGAAGTTGCCCGCGCCGCCCCCGATCGCATCGAAGCTGTCGGCTGGGGCGCTTTCGTGGGCCCCGAGACGGCGCGGCCGGGTCTCGAGCTCGACACCGGTTGGTGCGAGAAGAGGCGTTTCAGGGCCAAGCCCGGCGACAAGCTCATCACTCCCGGCGAGGGTGGACGTGCGGACGTTGTGCTCGGTTTCGGTGACCGCGGGCAAGTCTCTGCGGCGACGCTGCGCCTGGCGGGGGCGGCCTTCGCCCGCTCCACCGGTGAAGCCAAGACCATCGCGCTCGACCTCAGCGGCATCAGCGATCTCGGTATCGGAGCGGAACTGGCCGTGGGGGCAGCAATCGAAGGCTTCTGGGGAGCCCGGTACCGGTTCACCCGTTACCACGCGGGCGATCCGGATCCGCTCGAGTCGTTGACGATCGTCGTCGCCGCCGAGGAGGTCGCCCCGGCCGAGCGCGGCCTCGAGCGCGGCCGCGTGATAGCGGACGCGACGCGGCTGGCACGGGACCTTTCAAACGAGCCGGCGGGTGCGCTCACCCCTGTCCAGCTCGCCGAGGTGGCCGTCGAGATCGCCACGCGCTGCGGGCTCGAGGTGACGGTTCTAGACGAAGCGGCGATCGCCGAGGCCGGCCTTGGCGGGCTGCTGGGTGTCGCCGCCGGGTCGGTCCAGCCCCCGCGGCTCATAAAGCTCGTCTACGACCCGCCGGCCGCGCTCGCCAGCAAATGGCCGGACGGCACGGTTCCCACCGTCGCCCTGGTCGGCAAGGGCATCACCTTCGATTCCGGGGGACTGTCGCTGAAGACGCCCGAGGGCATGCTGACGATGAAGACGGACATGAGTGGCGCCGCGGACGTGATCGCGACGCTTGGCGCGTGCCGCGCGCTCGGTGTCGCCGTCCGAGTGGTCGGCTTGGCTCCGACCGCTGAGAACATGCCCGGCGGTCGGGCGACCAAGCCGGGTGACGTCCTCAAGATCCGCAACGGCAAGACGATCGAAGTCGTGAACACGGACTGCGAGGGGCGCCTGGTGCTCGCAGACGGTCTGTCGCTCGCAGCCGAGGAGGAGCCTGACTGCATTGTCGACCTCGCGACCTTGACGGGAGCCTGTGTGGTCGCCCTCGGTTCTCGGATCGCCGGGTTGATGGGCAACGACGATCGCGTGATAGCGGCGATCCACGCCGCATCCGAGCGTGCCGGTGAGCCGACCTGGCCGCTCCCGCTCCCCGACGCGTACCGGTCCGATATCGACTCCGAAGTAGCTGATATGAAGAACCAGGGCAAGCGCGCAGCAGGCACGATCACCGCCGCGCTCTTGCTCCAAGAGTTCGTCGCGGACCGGCCTTGGGCCCATCTGGACATCGCCGGCCCGTCGCGCTCGGACGAGGACTCGGGGGAGTTCCGCAAGGGATCCACAGGTTTCGGCGTCCGTACGCTGCTCGAGCTCCTTGGCTCTTATGAGCCGCTCAACTCGCCCGCGGCCGGAGCTGCTGGAGGAAAGGTGATCGCATGACCGGACAGGACGACGGGCATCAGGCAACAGGGCCTGCCAAGCCGGATCGTGACGACACCGGCCCGCGTGCCGGTGCTACGGCTGGTGCCACCGGCACTGCCAACACGGCGAGGAGACCTGTCGCGGCGCGGGCCACTCGGCGCGGGCCGGCGAAACCGGCGACACCGAAGAAAGCCGTGGGTCCAGTCGCCGCGGCCGTCGTGCCCCCGTTGCGCCCGACGACGCTCGCGATCGACATCGGAGGCACCGGCCTCAAGGCCGCGGTGCTGGACGCAGCCGGCAAGCTCGTCGCGAATCGCGTCCGTGTGCCGACCCGATATCCGTGCGCACCCAAAGACTTCGTCAATACACTCAGCGCGCTCGTCGCGCCCCTGCCGGACTTCGACCGGGTGTCGGTCGGCTTCAACGGCGTCGTCCGCAAAGGCATTGTGCTGACAGCCCCGCACTTTGTGACTCGAACCGGTGCCCCCGAGGCGCCGGTAGTCCCCAAGCTGCTGGCTGCATGGACCGGTTTCGATCTTGCGGGAGCGCTCTCGGCGAGTTTCGGCCGTCCGGTGCGCGCCGCTAATGACGCGGACCTGCAGGGTCTCGAGGTGGTCAACGGCTCGGGGCTCGAGCTCGTCGTCACACTCGGTACCGGCGTCGGCACCGGGCTGTTCCTCGACGGCAAGCTGATGCCGCATCTCGAGCTGTCGCACCATCCGTTCCGCAAGGACCAGACCTATGACGAGCAGCTCGGCGACGCGGCGTTGAGGAAGATCGGCCTGAAGAGATGGCGCAGGCGCACCCAGGAGGCGCTCGCAAACTTCCACAGGCTGCTCAACTACGACGGGCTCTATATCGGCGGAGGCAACTCGCGCTTGATGGCGGGCCACGTGGACCCCGCGGTGACCATCGTCGACAACGTCGCCGGCATTCTCGGTGGTGTCAAGCTTTGGGAGATTCCTGACCGCTGATCAGGTCCGTGTTGCGCGGAGTTATCCGGAATCGACCGAACATTGGGCGGCTAGGGCCGGCAGGAGATAGTTCAGCGGCACGCGATTGGACTCGCTCAAGGTGGCGACGAGCGGTTGCCAGGTCGTGTCATCGCCCGCCGCCTCGGCCGCGAGCGGGAGGGCCGCCCGTACCTGGTCAAGTGCCTCGGACCGGAGCCGCGCCGCCTGATGGGAGCTGACGGAGTCCATGGCGTGCTCTGCCGCGAGAGCGCGCTTGACATGCGCGCAGGCCTGATTGGCGAGTGGTGTCGCATCTTGACTGGCGCAACCTGTGAAAAGCCCGCCACTGGCTAGGGCGAGCACGATTCCGCCTGCGACCAGTCTCGGCCGCGCGGACCTATTCCTCGAGCCAACTCGGGGCATTGTCGAGAAAGAAGCGGGTGACGGCCAGGGCCCGGTCGAAGGTGTCGCAGAGAAGCTCCTCACCGGCGAGCACGCGTGCCAGAGACACCTGTTGCCTGGCGACGATCGTGAGGCGCCGGACCGGTGCGTCAGTCACCGAGCCGAACGAGTCGGTCGCCGAGATCTCGAGCGGGAGCTCGACGCCACCGACTCCCGCCAAGTCGATTGCGAGCCGGAGCAGGTCAGGGCCCTTGGGCAAAGGCGGGACACCCCAGTTGAAAGTCAGGGGGAAGAACCAGTTGTCCGGAGGGTCCTCGTCCTCGGGCAGAGCGACCACGGCGTCCTCGAAGTCGAGAAGAACGCGGGGTTCCACCTCCAAAGCCAGGTGCAGGTCGATCGGTCCGCCGCACCCTTCCTCGGGGTGGAGGTCCACCTCCCAGAACTGGCGCAGGGAGTACGTCTCGACGAAGTGCCGCTCGTCGTGCACGTGGAACTTGTGGTCGACCGCATGATCCTTGAGCTCGGCAACATAACCGGCGACGTCGATGACGGCCATCTGGGAGGCAAGTGTAGGCGAGCGACGGGGCTCGGTCGACGGGCTACGGTTCGGTGTTGTGAACGGCGACCAGCTTCTAGAGGTCCTCGCCGAAGCGGTCGACGCTGTCGCAGGTTCGCTGAGCGGACTCGCCGACTGGGGACTGGCCGGAACCCGGCCCGGACAGTACCGGTCCGACCTCGTGGCGGATGCCGCCGCGGTCCGTGTTCTCACCACCGCCGGCCTCGGGGTCTTGAGTGAGGAGTCCGGTCTGAGTGAAGGAGCTTCGGAACTTGCGCTACTTGCGGTCCTCGATCCGGTGGACGGTTCGACGAACGCATCGCGTCGCATCCCGTGGTTCGCCACCAGCATCTGCGTCCTGGACGATGACGGCCCACTTGCCGCGATGGTGGTGAACCAAGCCACCGGGACGCGCTACGAGGCGGTGAGACGCGGTGGCGCACGGCGCGACGGTGAGGAGATCGCGCCATCGGGCGAAGAGTCGCTCGGCCGATCTTTGATAGGACTGTCCGGGTATCCGCCCCGCCATCTCGGCTGGCGTTGGTACCGGTCGCTCGGCGCCGCTGCGCTGGATCTGTGCGCGGTCGCGGAAGGGACTTTGGACGGGTACATCGACTGCATGCGCGATGCGCATGGCGGTTGGGACTACCTCGGTGGTCTCCTCGTCTGTTCCGAGGCCGGAGCGCCCGTCGCCGACGCCGCGGGTCGAGATCTCGTTGTGCGGGAACATTGCGCTCGTCGCACTCCGGTAGCAGCCGCCAGCGCAAGTTTGCTCTCCGAGCTCCTCGCAGCCAGGGCGACCTGGCGGCTGTAGCCTCGAGTCGCGATGTCCACGAGTGCGACCGAGCCCTCAGACAGCCAAGCTGTTCCCGTTCCGTCGACTCCGCGGCTGGCGCTCCTTCTGGAGCTTCAAGAGGTCGACCTCGCTCTTGACCGCCTCGCCTACAAGCGCCGTGAGCTCGCAGAACGCGTCGCGGTCACCGAGCTTGGTGCACGGCTCGCTGAGCTGACCGCCCGAGTCGGCGAAGCTGAAGAGCAGCGTGAGAAGCTTGTCTCTCAGCAGCTCACCCTCGATCAGCGTTCGGAATCGGTCGGTGGGCGGATCGCGACTATCGAGCAGCGGTTGCGGTCCGGGCGGGCCGGCTCATATCGCGATGAGCAGGCGATGGGTGACGAGGTGGCGTCGCTCACCCATCTTCGCCGCGAGATCGAAGACCAGGAGCTCGAGATCATGGAAGCCTTGGAGCCACTGGACCAGGAGCTGACAGGCCTGAAGGAGAGCTCCTCTTCGGTGGCAGAGGAGCTGGCCCTGGCCCGCGAGCAGCTGGCCCTCGCGACCGCCGAGATCGACGACGAGGCGGCCATTGTGCGCGCTGCTCGGGATCAGCTCGCCGAGCGTGTCGCGCCCGAGCTCACCGCCTCCTACGAGCGACTACGGGCCAAGCTCGGTGGTATTGGAGCCGCACATGTCGTGGGTGGAGCGTGCAGTGGCTGCCACCTGCAGTTACCGGCGGGGGAGCTGCACAGGTTGCGCCAGGCTATGCCGGACTCCGTCGTGCATTGCGACCAGTGTGGACGGATACTTGTAATGACTAGCGACCAGGCCGGCCGTTAGCAGTCGATGCTCGTTGTCGTCCGTCATGGCCAGAGCGAGGCGAACGCCATAGGGCTGCTAGTCGGACGGACAGATTCGCCCTTGTCCGAACTCGGCCAACTCCAGGCGGCGGCCATCGCAGGCGCGCTGGCTTCGCGCGGCACTAGTACCGCCCGGATCCTGACAAGTCCCCTACAGCGGGCCGCGAGCACCGCAGAGGCGATCGTGGCTGCCTACGCCCGAGTGGTCGGGCCCGGGAGGGCCCCGCGTGTGGACCTCGACGAGCGATTCGTCGAGCTCGATTACGGCGAGCTTGACGGGACGTTGCCATCCGACTTGCCGCCCGCGCTCTGGGAGCACTGGCGCACCGAGGTCGCCTGGCGTCCGCCAGGCGGCGAGACCATCGAGGAGGTTCGAGCCAGAGTGGGCGCCGCCTGCGAGGAGCTCTCGGCCGAAGCGGCCCGCGCTGATGTCGTCGTCGTGACCCACCTGTCACCGGTCAGGGCGGCTGTCACCTGGGCGCTGGGAGGGGGACCGGAGATGTCGTGGCGACTTTCGCTCGGCGTCGCCTCTATAACCCGGATCTCGACGGGCGATCCGCTCGGTCCTGTGCTCGTCGGCTTCAACGACAGGGCGCATCTGTCAGGCCTCGGGTGACCGCAGGCCATCGCGCAGTGCTCGAACCTGGTTGCCTCCCGGATCTCTTAGCGGTTCAGCCAAGCATCCGGGAGGCGTGGGGGACCAGGGCGCAGGCGCGCACGAGCGTGGTCCGTGGGCGCCGATCGGTCAGCTTGCTTGCACGTCGAGGACGTTGGGGTCGTCCGCGGCGCCGAGCGAGATGCTGATCTTGCGGCTCTTCGCCGAGGCCGCGACCGGTACCGTCACCGTCAGCACACCGTGCTCGTACTGTGCCGTGATCCCATCTGGGTCCAGGCCTTCGCTGAGAAACAGGCGGCGGGTGAAGGTTCCCTGGGGGCGCTCGGTAACGAGTACCTCGTCGCCTTCAGCGGGCACCCACGAGCGCTCAGCCTTGATCGAGAGCACGTTCCTCTCGATCGTCAGATCGAGACTGGCGGGGTCGATACCAGGCAGGTCGACACGAACGATGAACCGCTCGCCCTTGCGGTAGACGTCCAGGGGCACGGACGTTCGGGCGTGCCAACTCGGTTGTCCCAACCGATCGAGTTCACGAAATGGATCGAAACGCATCATCTCTACTGCTCATCTCCTTACTGATTAGGTGTCTTATCACTCTTCTTGATACTATAACACTCATCCTTTCGATAAACAAGCACTCATCATAGGTCGCAAGCTAGGTTCTCGTCGTCGCAGGAGCCTTCGTGATGGCGGCCTCGTTCGCACGTGGGAGAATGTCTTCGGTGATGGCGAGTCGGCCGGGTGGCCGCGGTCGGGGTGGCATTTCGGTGCCGCAGCCGGCTGAGGAAGGTCGGGGCTCCACAGGGCAGGGTGCTGGCTAACGGCTAGTCGGGGTGACCCGCAGGACAGTGCCACAGAGAACAGACCGCCGATGTCACGGCATGCCGTGAACAGGCAAGGGTGAAAAGGTGCGGCAAGAGCGCACCAGCGGCCGGGGTGACCCGGCCGGCTCGGTAAACCCCACCCGGAGCAAGGCCAAACGTGGGACGGGCTGCCCGCCTGATGTCCCAAGGTAGGCCGCTTAGATGGATGGCCACCCCGTCGGTCCCGGCTTGCCGGCCGGCGGACAGAACCCCGCCTATAGGCCGGCTCGCCACCACCACCCACTTGACCAGGACGTTTGGTTAGGCGCCGGATACGATGTCCGCGATATGTCCGCGGGACGTGGGTCCTGTGATAGAGAACGCAGGTGAGCTCCCAGGGCGATCCAGAGATTTTGTACCATTACACGACTACCGCAGGGCTCATCGGCATCCTGTCCAACCGAGGTATCTGGGCCACCGACTCATGGTTTCTGAATGACTCGTCCGAGGTCCGCTACGGACTAGGTATCGTCAGAGCCCGACTCAACCGCTATAGCAAACAGGCCGATCGTCCCGAGCCCGAACAGAGCGCGCTGAAGGGCGCGATGGGAATCCTCGAGCTAGATCTGTCGAGCGTCATGCGGTCACTCGTCGCGTGCTTCAGTGCCCATGACGATCAGCTCAGCCAATGGAGGGCGTATTCGGGCGGTGGGGGATTCGCGCTCGGATTCGACGGTCGTGCATATTGCTCTCGGGGAACCGATGCGGTCCCTGATGTTCCGAGACTCACCCCTAGCTAGTGCCCAGCGCCTCCTTGAGGTCTTCCATGGTGGCGATCTTTCGTTGTCGCAGCAGGGTGATCAGCGCCTCGGGGTCGTACCGCTCGGTCCTCATAATGAGAGCATTCCTCCTCGCTAGGAGTAACTCTCTCATAATACCCCGGCCGTGCTCCCTTTTTGGTGATCGTTACCAACACGTCAAACACCTCGGAGTT
>Ga0224553_1000075_pt1 | contig 49275 bp, 42 predicted proteins | sample 714S21014metaG_FD_179897 | JGI IMG/M metagenome (GOLD analysis project Ga0224553, IMG submission 179897) | Peat soil microbial communities from Stordalen Mire, Sweden - 717 S2 10-14 | ecosystem: Environmental > Terrestrial > Soil > Wetlands > Peat | place: Sweden: Norrbotten County, Stordalen... | reverse complement strand
TGGCGGCACTCTGTCAGGAGCTGACGGCGACCGAGACGCGCTACCCCGGGACCGATCTGCGCCTCGTCTACTCGGTGAAGACGCCGTGAGCTTGCAGCGATTCTGGCCTCATGTCAGGAGTTGTGGAATCGCTCCGCAGCATCAAGCAGGTCAACCAGGAAGTCGATCGATTCCCGCTCCGAGGTCAAGGCTGGCCACTTGCCGGGAGCGATCACAAAGAGCTCAGCGTCCGGGTGCAGAGCCGGCCAGCGAAATCGCCAGGAGGCGTCGTACGCGACACCGCGGAGCTGACGGGCGGTGCGATGATGCCGATAGTGTGCAAGCTCGGCGCGGTCGCGACAGTGCCCATGACGCTGATGGTTGCTGCCAGCCCGAGTGTGGCTTCGTCGTCAACGCCGTCTTCCTCACCACCGGCTAGTTCCACCGGGAAACAGACGACCACTGCCACGAAAACCCGGCAGCCGCAAGATGTCGACAGTGTGTACTTCCTCACCCCGCGGGTCGGATGGGCGAGTGAGGACAACTCGGCCCGGCTGCTCATGACGACCGACGGTGGCGCAAGTTGGCGCAATGTCTCGCCTCCCATGCTGCGGCGGGCGGGCTTCGCCTTGGCGAGCGGGCTGACAGGAGCCGCGTTTCTCAGCCCCGCCGACTTCTTCGTCAGCGTGTACGACTCAGGAGCTGACGAATTCCTACCGGTGTTCCGTCTCCACACCACGGACAGTGGACGCAAGTGGACAGAGGTCGGGTCTTTCTGAAAGGGAGTCGGTGAGGCTTGTGTCAGCTTCCTGAACGACCGCCAAGGTTGGGTAGCCATCGGCAACGGCGCGGCTGGGGGAAGCTCGTCTGTGACCATCTACGAGACGACAAGCGGTGGAACGCACTGGACCGTGGTCGCGCGCAGCATGTCTCTCATGGGAAAGCCGGGACCGCCCGAGAACGCACTGGGTGTCGAAGTGGTCTGTCCGCTTTCTTGATGACCGCGCGGTCTTGATGGGGGTGTGGGCGTCGTACGCGAACCCTTCCTGTCAGGGCTTCATGGGAGCATGACGACAATGAAGTTGCGCGCGCTCGCGATGGTGGTCATCGCCGCAGCGCTCACCGTGTTCGCTAGCTCGCAGACCTTCGCTACGACCACGGCCAAGACACTCCCCGCGGTAGACCTCTCGGCCACGCCGGCCGGATGGGTACCGGTCGCCTTCGGCAACGCGCAGATATCGGTACCGGCTGCTTGGTGGGTGCTCTACAACTCGTATCCGTGCCCTACCGGCTCGCCGCCAGGGGAGGTATTCGTCAATCCACCCCCTGGAGCCTTCGCCTGTCCTTTGGAGATCGCTCCCGGTTCGAGCACGGCGGTCTCGTTCGGACCCCCAAGGTCTCCACATAGCACCGTGCTCGGTCACCCCGAGGTCATCAACGGCATCCTCGTGTACCGCTATCCCACGGGACCGCAGAGCAGTTACCTGGCGCCATCGCTCGGCGTTGAAATCACCGTCGACGGGCCGCTCGGCCAGCGAGTCCTGCACACGCTCACCTGGTCACCACGCTCGGTCGTACTCGCACCGGGGTCTTCACCGGCAATCCCGTCGTCATGGCGTTACGTGAGCTTCGCCGGGCTACGGTTCTCGGTTCCAGCGAAGTGGCCGCTCAATCGGACCCAGGTGACGCCTGGTCTGGGAGCCATCTGTCGGGAACAGGGCGTGGCATTCTGGGATACGACCGTTACCTTGAGCACGGACAGCCGCCGCTTGCTAGCCGTCCTTTGCCCCCGCATGTCACCGACTCCCCAGTCGCCGGAGAACGGGGTCCAGGTCGATTCGGGGTTACGTACCGAGCCGACGGTCACACTCTCCCTTTCGGCTCGCTGCCGCGTCCTCCACGGTTTGACGGCGTGCCCGGCAACTTCGCCCACATACTCCATTCTCGTCCTGAGGGTAAACGTGCCAGGGCGCTCGAAGCCGCTGTTCGTCTCCATCGGGTTGGCAGGGAACGGCGTGGTCGCCAGGACCATCCTGGATTCGGTGCGGGCGGCGTGATGTGGTCTGCCGCTCCCTGAGAGGATGAGGCTGTGGAAGTCCCGATCTGGTTGGAACGTGCCTTCTGCGACTCCGCTCGTAAGGCTGGCGAGGAGATAAATTTCGCGGCCTTCCTTGAGCCGAGCGGACCGGTGGTTGCTGGTGGGGGAACGAGTCTTGTTCAGGTGAACCAGGATGGCGACGGTAGTTGGTTCACCAAGGCATGGGTGCAGGCACCCAGGAAGTCATTTCTACCGAAGGCAGAAGCCCTTCGCGTGTCGGTCACGGTCAGGTAGAGCACAGATGCGCACGATCCGGCATCCCATAACGATGTTCTTCGTGGTCGTGCTCGTGGTCATCGGCATCGGGGTCGGTGTGCTCGCCGCGACCGGGACTTCAGGCTTGAGGATCACGAGAACCCACGCAAACAAGGCACAGTCACCTGTTCAGACAGCCTATGCGTGGTTCAAATCGGTGAATAGGAAGGACTTTTCGGCAGCCGTCGCATACTTCGAACCGACGGCACGGGACAAGATGGACTGGGCTAGCGGAGACACTTCAGGATGGCCATCCTTCTCGCATCTGCGTTGCAGCCTTGTTAGCGAAACAGACAGCGACGCCCAAGTCCAATGCACGTTTAGAGAGTCGCAGGCCGCAGACGAGGGTAATCCTGACTCATTTTGGGGTATCGATATGCATCGCCTGGGAAATGGCCCCTGGCCATCGCAACCCTGTCGAAGACGCGCCCTCTGTGTCGGGGCCTCACGGTGGCGAGTCTCCTCAGAACGGCCGGTCAGCTAGGCGCGCAGAAGCCCAGCTCCACGGCTGTCCGATTTGCCCGGCCCAGGAGGCAATTCCCTCGAAGGTGTCGGCGCAGGCCTTCTGATAGTTCACGGTCCAGTTGCTACCGGAGGCCCTACTGATGGTCCCGCACGTTGCTCTGTGCAGGGTCAGGGACGACGGTCTTGGAGGGTGCTCGCCGTGGCCGCGCTTCGAGCCAGGGACTTGGACACCGCACATCACAACGGGGTGGGAGCTAACCAATGAGCGGCTCGCCAGGGCCCTGCCGTTGGTGCTTGATCATCTGCCCATCGAGGGTTGGCTTGATCAAGGTGGTGTCGAAGACGGGACCACAGGCGAGAAGTGGACCTCTCCCGAACTGCGAGCCTCTGAGACAGGTGGCGATGTGCAACCTCAAAGGAGCCGGCCGGTGAGCTGGTCTGGTTGGACGGACTATCTGGTCGGGCTACTGGCTGTCACCTGACCACGGATTCACAGGTCCGACCTGGTACTTCTTGTCCATTTGTCGGTTTGGTTGGGGGCTGTACAGGCAACAGGGGAGTAGGAGAGAGAGCCGTCTGGCAGGGTGACGGCCTTTCGCGCGCTAGGGCCTGTATGTGTTCCAGAGGCCGACCAAGCCGACCACACCGACCAAGAGCGCGTGTTCAGGCCCTCACCGTGATCGGGCAGTTGTCGTGCGCGCCACGTAGGTGCCCCTGCAGATGTTCTCGTACTGATTCGGGTTGAAGGTTTCGCCTTCCCGGGGGAAGTACCACTCGATGGCCTCGTACATGAGTTTGCCGTCACATGTCCCTAGCTTGAAGGCAACCACGGTGGCCGGTTCCTCGGTACCTGTGACTGGGTATCGACCAGGTCCCACGTATTCGGCTACTCCGTTTCCTACGGAACGCGACCCGCCCCAGGACTTCCAGACGACATGGCCTACATAACCAGTGTCGCCGCCGCCGTTGTAGATCACCGAGGGCGTGACACTCCCGAAGCCCTCGCCATGTCGGAAGGCACCTGCCAGTTGGCCAAGCACCGCAATCGGGGCGACCGTCCGTACGCAGCCCGCGAGGCCCAGGGCGCAGATCACCACCAGCCCCAGCCCAACATGCCGTCTTGTCGCCACCGGCGCAGGTCTACCAGGACCGCGACGCCACGACAGGACGCGGAATGTTGATGCCGTCAGGGTGCCAGAGGGGCTTCGCGGTAGACCTCCACAACCGGAGGCTCACCGAGCAAGGACCGCCATCGTGCAAGGAACTGGGCCATAGTGGGGTCGGACCGAGTGCGCTCGTCGTCTTGTTGGTAGGTGTGCTCGTCGATGTACTCGATTTGCTCGATGAAGCGGTCTGACTCCGTGGCGTTCGACAAGAGACGGACGCGAATACCGCCCGGAGCTTCGTAGAAGGGAATTGCTTCCCGGAGAAATGAGCGGAACTCAGCCTGGCGCTCTGTCGCGACGCGTATCCGAAGGTGAAGGCAGACGGTAGCTCGCCACGAGTCCCCGACCGATGAGTCCATCACTGCCATCGTGCCACTACGAGACGGCATTCGTGTTCGGTGTGCTCCGAATCGGTGTCATGACCGCTATCCTCGCCGTGAAACCCATCCAGAGCAGGTGAGGGACTCGGCCCGACGATCCTGCGGCAACCGGCTACGGCACGGTGCCAACGCCGAGCTCGATGGAGACACCATGGTTGACCGAAACCGACGATTCTTCTTGCGCGTACCCGTGGGCTACGACGAAATGTCCGAGGCTGACCAGCATGGCGCTGTCATGGCCATGTGGCGCGAGGCGATGGTCCAGCTAGGCGGGGACGCGGACAGGCTCATGACCGCGCGCGTGGCCCAGGACGAGAACAGCGACGACGCCCATTAGCTATGACAGGCAAACCTCGTGGAGCTAGCTCGGGAACCGGGGTACCCGCGGTGCGATGGTAGCTACCCACCGCTCGCCTCCGTGTCGACACGGCCCGTGGGATGCTTCGGGACTGCGATCGAACAGCACCCGGCGACAGGACTGGGGTCGCGCTCGTCCACGCAAGGGCCGTGGCTGCGCCGCCCGTCCGCGGTCGCGAGGAGGCCGTCAACTCGCATCGGAGTTGGCCGCTACTGCGATCCGCCCTGCCGACCAGTCCCGTCATGTTTACTTGAAGACCGTGTCAGGGGTACCACGGCTGCACAGTGACCAGGACTAACGCGCTGACAACATGTCGCATTCCGCACAATGGAAGTGGTTACGCAACACCCTCAACCGCGCAAAAGGCTGATGTTGGCATAATTTGCGCCAAGTCTCATGTGATTTTCATCTCCCTCTGGTTACATGCTCAGTAGCGGGCCGTCCTTCGGCCTCGTCCCAGTCATCTGAACCTAGGAGGAAAGTCATGAGAATCAACCCAATCCGGCTTGGTATCGTCGGTGCACTGATCGCTTCAGGCAGCATTGTGTTCGCCATGTCGGCCGGAGCGTCGACATCGGCTTCACCCGCGAACTTCACACAGTTCCAGCAGAAGCTGGAGCAACAGCTCACGTTCCGCGTGAACCAGCTTCAGGTACTTTCCACTGACGTCACAAAGGCAACCTCACTTACCCCGAGCGACGCAAGCACGCTTGCCGCTGGACTCTCGACGGCTACCGCGAACATCACCGGCCTTCTTGCGCACGTGAAGGCGGACACGACGATGGCTGAGCTCAGGGCGGCCCAGAAGTCGATGATCCAGGGAAACCGGGTGTTTGCCGTGCTGACGCCACAGGTGTTCGAGGTAATAGAAGCCGACACCGTCGCCGCGCAGGCAGCGACCCTGCAATCGGGTGAGGCGGCGTTGCTAGCGGAGATCGACACGCTGCAGGGTCAGCCGGGATACGCGAATGCTCTCAAACATGACACCGCGTACGTCGCTGACGTCAACCTGGCTGCGGCAGATTCCGCGCACGTCTCAACAGTTGTAATCGCGCAACAACCGCAGGACTTTCCCGGTGACACGCATGTCTTCGTCAACGCGAACCACCAGCTCCTCACCGCTGACATCGCGCTTGCCCGGGCCAACTACAACGCCAGCGTCATCGGCCTGGCATCAGGCGGTTACTCAGGGTCCTGAGAGCAGATAGTCACCTAAACCAACTATCTGCACCGCTAAGGCGCCAAGATAGTGTCATCGGGACGAATGAGATGAGCAAACAGCGATCACGAGTGCTCGTTGTCGACGACGAAGAGGGAATTCTTCGAGCGGTCGGGCGGGCGCTCGTGATCAACGGTTATGACGTGGAGACGGCCGCGGACGGTACGACCGCCATCCACTCTTTGACGGCTCAGGCGCCGGACGTGGTCGTCCTCGACGTGTCCATGCCGGGTGTCGACGGACTTGAGGTCTGTCGCCGGTTGCGTAAGGCGGGGGACAGGACGCCCGTCCTCATGCTCACCGCGCGCGAGGGCGTCGACGACCGCGTCGCCGGGCTCGACGCAGGGGCAGACGACTATCTGGTCAAGCCATTCGCGCTCGAGGAGCTTTTGGCGAGGCTTCGCGCACTGCTCCGGCGTGCCGGCCCGACCGAGGCGAGCGAAGTCTTGGGCTATGGCGACCTCTCCCTCGATCTCGGATCAAGGGAGGTTCGTCGTGCAGGTCGAGAGATCGAGCTCACTCGCACGGAGTTCCTTCTTCTCGAGCTCTTCTTGCGGCACCCGGGTCGGGTTCTCACGCGCCAGGTGATCTCCGCGAACGTCTGGGACTACGACTTCGGTCCGGCCTCGAATTCGCTCGATGTCTACATCGGCTACCTGCGTAGGAAAACCGAGTTACAAGGCGAGAGTCGTCTTATTCAAACAGTCCGAGGCGTCGGATACGTCCTTCGGGAATGACTTCGCCCAGCGGGGGACGCCTCGAGACCCGCGGAGGCTGGCTCGGCGGAGGGGGTAGGGCGGCGAAACTTCAAGTGCGTTCGCGCGTCGCTCTCATCACCACACTCGCTGTCTCTATCGCAGTCATCTTGGTTGCCGCCAGTGCTTATGTCGTATTTCGCCACGACCTGCTTGACGCGGTCGACGGCACGCTCACAAGCCAGGCCGAGACGCTGAACAACGCACGTACGCATGGCGGCCTCCACGCCGCGCTCGAACTCTTGTTCAGCCCGCCGTCGTTGCTCGCTAACCAACCCGCCGAACAGGTCGTTGAAGCCAATGGGCTGGTCGTCACTCCCTCACACAGCTCAACTCAGCTTCCCGTGACCGCGAAGGTGCGCGCGGTCGCGGCCGGCAAGGCCGACGGCTATTTCACGAGCACGACTGTCGATTCGGTACCCGTGCGCGAACTGGTGACTGGCTTCGGCAAGGGGCTTGCTCTCGAACTCGTCCAGCCCGCGCGGAACGTCGAGGTCGAGCGGCTGGCCGTGGCACTCGTGGTTGCAGCAACCGCCGGCGTGGTCCTCGCTCTGCTTCTCGGGACCGCTATTGCGGGGCTTGTTCTGCGGCCGGTACGACGGCTGACCGCTGCAGCGGAGAGCCTCGCCACAACCCGAGACTTCGGAACTCGGATTCCAGTTGAGGGCCGCGACGAACTCAGCAGACTCGCGGTGAGCCTCAACACGGTCCTGGCCGCGCTTCAGAGCTCCCAGCTCGCTCAACGCCAGCTCATCGCCGATGCCTCCCATGAGTTGCGAACACCATTGACGAGTCTCCGGACCAACGTCGACATTCTGGCCGGCCGCATCGAGATCGATTCCGAGGCGAGAACCCAACTCCTCGAGGACGTGGTCGAGCAGCTAGCCGGACTGGGTCGCCTCGTTGGCGATCTGATCGAGCTTGCCCGGCAAGAAGGAACGCTCGAACTATCCCGGCACACGGACGTGGTTGCATTCCACGATGTCGTCACAGACGTCATCGCAGACATGCGGCGCGACCCGCATGTCGACATCAAGGAGAGTCTCGTTCCTGTGTTTGTTCGCGGGGTACGCAACGACCTCGCTCGGGTTGTCGCGAACCTCGTGAGCAACGCCGCGAAGTGGAGCCCACAAGGCACCGTAATCGAGGTCAGGCTGGGTGTTGACTCGGCGGCGGCGGTCCTCTCGGTGACTGACAAGGGGCCAGGGATTGCGGCAGAGGATCTTCCTTATATCTTCGACCGGTTCTATCGCGGTTCCACTGAGCGCAAGGTGCCAGGATCGGGCTTAGGCCTGGCGATCGTTCGGCGAATCGTCGAGGTCCACGGCGGCGAGGTCGGCGTCGTCACTTCCACTCTCGCCGAAGGGTCTTGCTTCGAAGTGCGGCTGCCAATCGCGAATCCGTAGATCGGGGAAGATGCAGTCTGTGGAGTTCTTGAACGATTGACTCCTCGAGTTTGCCGACGAGTCTGCCCACGCCCGCCTCACTTTCGGGGGCAGCACCAGTTCTCCGAAGAGCTCGACGAGCTCACCAACCTCGATGTAGAACCGAATGTCGTCCTCGGTGTCTTCGCGACGAACCTGCTCATAGACACGGATGCGATCGGCTCGCTGGGCGAGGTCGTAGGTGATGGACGGATCGCTCCATCGAACATGGAACGGCAGCTCGACGACGTCGGATGCCTTCAGCGAGGGATCGTCGATATCCTCTGGGATCGCGACCGGGCGGGCGGCAGGTCCGATCCATGGATTGCGAGTCCGCCATATCTACATCGTACGGTCGCGTTCGCCCAGCTCACGAGGCTCGTCGCTGCTGAGGTGCGATCGACAGTTCCCTATGCGGTGAACCGTGCTGGCGACGCCCAGGAACTGGCCCTTGACTGTCGACCAGCTCGGGAAACTGCCTTTGCTCCATGATCCACCTCCTTCGCGTATCTGCGCCCGAGAGGGGTCGTGGACTGCCTGGGCGGCCGAGAGGCGCGCGAACAGTAACTGTTCGCGTCGTCTCGCCATTGTTTCAGCAGGGTGGGAGGTGGAGGTGGCGAGCGCGGCGAGCGAGCAGATCAGCGCGGATCGGCCGGGTCGAGCGCGGGGGCGGTTAGGTGACCCGTGCCGGTGCCAGTGCCAGTGGTGGGCGTCGTGGACAGAGAGCGCAGAGCGGAGCTAGCTGCTATGACACATTCCTGTAGTTCGCCCGAATACGTCCGTCTAGCGTTCACACCGCTGAGGTCGCAGGTTCAAGTCCTGCAGCGCGCACCGACCGAGTCAGGGGCGCGTAATGCGTCGTGGAGCCAGTTTTGCGCGCACAATCGGGGGTGCTGTTCGGCGCATAACAGCTGGCGAGCCTCCGGGAGTCTCCAGCTCAAGATGGCCGAGGAGACGTTGGCCATGTTGCCAAGGGGTCTGCGGGCTGACAATGATGTCCTCGAAGCCTTTGAGGCGTTCATCGATGATCGAAGGGGTCACATGCGTACGTCCCAGCTAGCCACTCTCGTCGCGGCTGCAGCGATCTCGCTGCCGCTCTTGGCGTATACCGCCTCGGCGGTCGACGCGAGTCCACACACAGCGCCAGCGGTCGGCAAGCAGCTGGCGGAGTTGCGAGGCTCCGGGACCGTCGCTGGAGACAGTGTCGGCTTCGCGACGGCCATCTCGGGCACGACCGCCATCGTGGGTGCCTACGAGCACGCAAAGGGTGCCGGAGTTGCCTACATCTTCAAGATGACAGGCTCCACTTGGAACCAGGTGGCTGAGCTACAGGGATCCGACACCGTCGCTGGCGACGAGTTCGGTTCTGCAGTGGCGATCTCGGACACCACCGCGGTCGTAGGCGCAGGCGACCACGCCGGCCACGCCGGACGGGCGTACGTGTTCACCAAGACGGCGGCCGGTTGGAAGCAGGTCGCGGAGCTGAAGGGCGGCGACACCGTCGCCGGCGACTACTTCGGCTGGTCAGTGTCCACCTCGGGCACGACTGTCGCAGTGGGTGCCTATGGCCACGCCAAGAGTTCCGGTCGGGTGTACGTGTTCAGCGAGTCAACTGGTTGGAAGCAGATCGCCGAGCTGAAGTGCGCGGACACCTTAGCCGGTGACCAGTTCGGCTCCGCGGTGGCGATCTCCGGCACGACCATGGTGGCAGGTGCGACCAGCCGTGCGGCATCCGCCGGACGGGCGTACGTGTTCACCAAGACGGTGGCCGGATGGAAGCAGACCGCCAAGCTGGAAGGCTCCGATACCGCCGCCGGCGACCACTTCGGATGGTCTGTGGGGGTTTCAGGCACGACTGCGATAGTGGGCGGATTCCTTCACGCCAAGGGTGCCGGTCGGGCATACGTGTTCACTGAGACGCCGGGCGGCTGGAGACAAGTCGTCGAGCTCAAGGGCAAGGACACAATCGGGCTCGACGGATTCGGCATCTCGGTTGGAATATCGGCTGCGACCGCTGTCGTGGGCGCCACCGGCCACGCCGGCGGCGCGGGTCGGGTGTACGTGTTCACCAAGTCGCCGAGCGGCTGGAAGCAGGTGGCTGAGCTGAAGGGCTCTGACACCGCCCCCGGCGACGAGTTCGGTTTCTCGATAGGTATCTCCGGCACCACCGCCGTGGTCGGGGCCCCCTTGCACGCCGCGCATGCCGGCCTCGCGTACGTGTTGGACGTTTGAGCACGACGGAGCACCAGCGCCACGCGTACAAGCGGGGTTCGCCTGCCCGATGGTCAAGCCGGGGTGTGACGGGTCCCAGGTCTTGTCGGCTAGCCTTTGGCGATATCGAAGAACCGACGTCGGCTCTCCCATTTAGTGACGGCCACCGAAGGCTTCCGGACAGGCATTACGCGCATGGAGTACTGGCTAAGGACCGACGGTGACAAACGGGCGGGCTGAGCGCGATTGGCCGCTGATCATCCAGGGCGGAATGGGCGTCGGAGTCTCAGGCTGGCCGTTGGCACGGGCAGTGGCCATGACAGGCCAGCTCGGGGTGGTTTCGGGAGTCGCGCTCGACACCCTTCTAGCCCGCCGCCTGCAGCTGGGAGACCCGGGAGGTGACATTCGCCGGGCGCTCGCAAGCTTCCCGAGCTCGGATGTATCCGAACAGATCCTGAGCCGCTACTTCGTGGAAGGCGGCCTCGACCCTGGTCAGCCGTTCCGCCTCGTGGAACGGCTGTCGCTCGAGCCGACCCAACAGGCAGTCGATCTCATCGTTGCGGCCAATTTCGTAGAGATATTTCTGGCAAAGGAGGGTCACGACGGTCTCGTAGGGGTCAACTACCTGGAGAAGATCCAGATGGCGACTCCTGCGGCTGCCTACGGCGCAATGCTGGCCGGAGTCGATTACGTCCTCGTAGGTGCTGGTATACCCGCCGAGCTCCCGGGTCTGCTCGACGCCCTGGCGGCCGGGCGCGCCGGCGAGATCTCGGTCGACGTCGTCGGTGCTGGAGTCGCTCGCCACACAGTTGGGGTTCGCCCAGCGTTCGTGTCGGGTTCGACCCACGAGCTGCGCCGTCCGACTTTCCTCGCCATCGTCGCGTCGCACGTGCTGGCCTCGTACCTTGCTCGTGAAGCCCGCACACGTCCTGACGGGTTCGTGGTCGAAGGTCCCGTTGCGGGCGGGCACAATGCGCCACCGCGGGGCCAGTACAGCTTCGACGAGGAGGGGCAACCCGTCTATGGCGCACGCGATGTCGTCGACCTGGAGAAACTGGCTGCGCTCGGGTTGCCGTACTGGCTTGCCGGTGCTTATGCGAGGCGGGATCTACTCCAGTCCGCCCTCCTTGCCGGAGCCGTCGGCATTCAGGTCGGCTCGGCGTTCGCCCTGAGCGAGGAATCCGGCTTCGACGCCACCTTGAAGAGGGCCTTCATCCAGGGCGCGCTCTCGGGCAAGTTGCATGTCAGGACCGATGCTCTGGCTTCGCCGACCGGTTTCCCGTTCAAAGTGGCCGACCTAGCGGGGACCGTCGCGGAACCCGAGGTTTACGCCCAGCGCCGAAGGGTCTGCGAGGCGGGCTATCTGCGCGTGCCGTACAGCAAGCCGGATGGTGAGGTCGGCTACCGGTGCCCGGCCGAGCCAGCCGCGGCTTACGTGCGCAAGGGCGGGAAGCTGGAGGAGACGGCCGAGCGACGTTGCGTGTGCAACGGCCTGATCGCGGCGATCGGACTTGGGCAGCGCTACCGTGACGGAGCAGTGGAACCGCCTCTCGCGACTATCGGGCAGGATCTCTCGTTCCTGCCCGGGCTTCTCGGCGACGGCCGCGATAGCTACAAGGCAGCTGATGTCGTGGCGTACCTCCTTCAGGAATGAGTTGTCGTGAGGGGGTTCGGGAGCCCTCGAGTGGAGAGCGGGACGGCCCATGGAGCACAAGCCGTCCATCGTCGGTATGTCGATTGGCTGACGCCTGACGAGATTGCTACAATAGTTACGTGCCGCAAGTAACTAATATGGACCTTGGGGCTCCCGGGCCGAAGCCTGCCAAGGAATCGGTCGATGAGATCCGGGAGGCGTTCTGGGTCGTCGGTCGTTCGATGGGGCAGGTTCGCGTTCACGAGCGCCTCAATAAGAGGGCAGGTGTTCGGATCGACCGGGCCGGGGGAGCCCTGCTCTACATGCTGCGGGCGCACGGGGAGTCGGTGCGGGTGACAGGCCTGGCCGAGCTGTTGGGTGTCGACTCGCCGACGGTCACCCGCAAGATCCAGCAACTGGAACGAGACGGATTGGTGACCCGGCACGCGGATGACGAGGACCATCGGGCCACGCGGATCGGGCTGACCGCGAACGGTCGCAGGACGCTCGAGCGTGTCTTGGATGCCCGGCGGATCTGGTTCGACCGACTGCTCGCGGGGTGGAACGAGGCGGACCTGGCGGCCTTCGCGTCGATGCTCGGCAGGTTCGCCGCCTCGTTGGAGAGTGACTTGGATGACGCCTGTGGCAGCTGAGTACGTCGTAGCGCACGCGAAGAGCGCACGCGTTCCACGTGATATTCCCGGAGCTGGTCGCACGAGTCGCACGACTGGAGATTGCCGATGTTGATCAGCCTCATCAGGCGCTACGTTCGTCGTTACACCCGCCAGGTGTGCCTGGTCGTCGCACTTCTCGTGGTGCAAGCGGTCGCGAACCTCTACTTGCCGAATCTCACTGCCGACATCATCAACAACGGCATCGAGAAGGGCGATATCCACTACATCTGGACGACGGGGGCGTGGATGCTCGCCATCACGTTCGTGGTGGGAGTGATGTCGATAGTGGCCGTCTACTTCGCTTCCAAGGTTTCGATGGGCTTGGGGCGGGACATCCGCGGTGCGGTCTTCAAGTCGGTACAGAGATTCTCGGCGCAAGAGATCAATCACTTCGGGACGCCCTCGCTCATCACCCGCAACACCAACGACGTCCAGCAGATTCAAATTTTCTTGCAGATGGCCCTCACGATCATGGTGCTGGCACCGATCATGTGCATCGGCGGGGTGATCATGGCTCTGAAAGAGGACGTAAAGCTCTCTGCCCTGCTCGTCGTCGTTGTCCCCGTGATGCTTATCGTCATCTCGGTCCTCATGGCGAAGGCCGTCCCGCTATTCAGGTCCATGCAGTCCAGGATCGACCGGGTCAACCTCGTGCTTCGCGAGCAGATCACCGGTGTGCGGGTCATCCGGGCCTTCATCCGCACTGGGCAGGAACAGGGTCGGTTCGCGGAAGCGAACGGGTCACTGACAAACACCGGCCTCCGGGTGAACCGCATGTTCGCGCTGGCGCTGCCCACTGTCATGGGGGTGATGAACCTTTCGTGCGTCGCTGTGCTCTGGTTCGGTGGCCACCTGATCGCGAGCGGGAGCATGCCGATCGGGAACCTCACGGCTTTTTTGAGCTACATCCTGCAGATCCTCATGTCGGTGATGATCGCCGTGATGATGGTGATCCTGCTACCGCGCGCGGTAGCAAGTGCCGATCGAATCGAAGAGGTGCTACGCGCCGAGCCTTCGGTCGTGGACCCGCAGGACGCTGTCGTCCCTGAGACCGCAGCTGGTTTGGTGGAGATGCGAGATGTGGTCTTCGGCTACCCGGGGAGCGAGGAGCCGGTGCTGCACGATCTTTCCTTCTCGCTTGTGCCAGGAGAGACCACAGCCATCATCGGCGGCACAGGCTCGGGCAAGACGACTCTGCTCAACCTCATCCCTCGCTTGTTCGACGTCACGAGCGGCGCCTTGGCTGTCGACGGGGTAGACGTGCGAGACCAGGCGCGCGAAGCGCTCTGGGCGAAGATCGGCATGGTCCCTCAGCAGGCCTACCTGTTCAGCGGCACCGTGGCCGAGAACCTGCGCTTCGGCCGGCCCGACGCTACCGACGATGAGCTGTGGCACGCACTTGCAGTCGCCCAGGCCAGCGAGTTCGTGACCGCGATGACAGGAGGGCTGGAGGCGGAGATTACCCAGGGTGGCACGAACGTCTCCGGCGGCCAGCGTCAGCGGCTGTCCATCGCAAGGGCGCTCGTGAAGCGGCCCGCGATCTACTTGTTCGACGACTGTTTCTCCGCATTGGACGCGGCCACCGACGCCAAGCTCCGTGCAGCCCTCAGATCCGACACCACCGAGGCGACGGTGCTGATCGTGGCTCAGCGTGTGAGCACGATCCTGCACGCCGACCGGATCATCGTCCTCGACGACGGGCGCATCGTGGGGATCGGTCCCCACGAGGAGCTCTTGTCGAGCTGCCCCGAGTACCGGGAGATCGTCACGTCACAACTCGGTGAGCAAGCTGCATGAGCGCCCCTGCGGCGCGGCAGCGCCCGGCATCGGGAAGGGGCTTCGGACCTGGCCGGCACGGGATGTCCATGCCGGTTGAGCGACCTAAGGACTTCCGTAACACTGTCCGGCGTCTCGGGCGACGACTGAGGCCTGAGAGGATCCGCATCGTCTTCGTGGTGTTGATGGCATCCGCGAGCGTGGCGTTCACCGTTTTCGGTCCGAAGATCCTCGGCAACGCGACGGACGTCCTTTTCAACGGAGTGATAGGAAAGCGCCTGCCTGCAGGCATGTCCAAGCTGCAGGTGATCGCGATGTTGCGCTCCAAGGGCGAGGGACAGCTCGCCGACATGGTCAGGGGAATGTCGATCACTCCCGGACAGGGCGTCAACTTCGACCATCTAGGCACGCTGCTCGGTTTCGCCGCGCTCGTGTACGTCTTCGGAGCCATGCTGAACTGGGCCCAGGGCTACGTCATGGCCGGGGTCGCGCAGCGCACTGTTTACCGCATGCGCGAGGACGTGGAGTCCAAGCTCGCCCGGCTCCCGTTGCGGTACTTCGACCGGCATTCCCACGGGGACATCCTGAGCCGTGTCACCAACGACATCGACAACGTCACCACGACGCTGCAACAGGGCCTGAGCCAGTTGCTCAGCTCGGCACTCACGATCCTCGGGGTGATCGCGATGATGTTCTGGATAAGCCCGTTGCTGGCCGTTGTCTCGCTCATAACCATTCCGCTCTCGCTCGTCGTGACTCTCTTTGTCGCCCGCCGTTCCCAGGTGCAGTTCGCAGCCCAGTGGCAGCGCACAGGGGCGCTGAACGGTCACGTGGAGGAGATGTACACCGGTCATGCTCTCGTGCAGACATTCGGGCGGAGCAAGGCCTCCATAGAGGAGTTCGACCGCCAGAACGAGCCGTTGTACGAGGCGAGCTTCCGTGCGCAATTCCTTTCGGGCGCGATCCAGCCGGCCATGCAGTTCCTGGCCAACTTGAACTACGTGGTGATAGCTGTCGTCGGTGGGTACCGCGTGGCGTCCGGCGCGCTCTCCCTTGGCGACATACAGGCCTTCATCCAGTACTCGCGCCAGTTCACGATGCCGATCACCCAGGTGGCCAGCCAGATGAACCTGCTGCAGTCCGGGGTCGCCTCGGCCGAACGGGTATTCGAATTGCTGGACGCCGATGAAGAGGAGCCGGACTGCGCTCAGCCCGCAAAGCTTGTGGAGCCCGACGGTCGCGTCGATCTCGACCACGTCAGCTTCCGCTACGAGCCCGATCGGCCTCTTATCACGGACTTCAGCCTGTCGGTCGAACCGGGGCAGACCGTGGCGATCGTCGGTCCGACCGGTGCGGGTAAGACGACGATTGTCAACCTCCTCATGCGCTTCTACGAGATCGACTCGGGACGTGTCCTTCTAGATGGCCTGGACGCTCGCAACCTTCTCCGTGACGATGTGAGGCGGACTTTTGGCATGGTTCTTCAGGACACCTGGTTGTTCACAGGATCGATCCGGGACAACATCGCTTACGGGCGAGAGGGCGCCACCGACGAGGAGATTCACGCCGCCGCCGAGGCCGCACACGTCGATCACTTCGCGCGGACCCAGCCCGCGGGCTACGACACGGTGATCGACGAGGACGCGTCCAACATCTCCGCCGGTCAGAAGCAGCTCATCACGATCGCGCGAGCGTTCGTCGCGAATCCGACGATTCTCATCCTCGATGAGGCGACGAGCAGCGTCGACACGCGCACGGAGGTCCTCATCCAACAAGCAATGGCCCGGTTGCGCAGCGGACGGACGAGTTTTGTAATCGCTCACCGACTCTCGACTATCCGAAACGCCGACACGATCGTGGTCATGGACGCCGGTCGGATCGTCGAGCAGGGCAGTCACGCAGAGCTCATCGAGAAGAAGGGCTTTTACGCCTCGCTCTACGAGAGCCAGTTCACCGAGGCATTCGTGGAGACCGTCTGACCTCGCTCGCTCGGGGGAGACGTGCCGCGTCGCGTCTGTCAGCCGTCCGAGCGCTCGGGGCGTGGATCTTTGGGATCGCTGGACTGCTGCTTTACAACTGGTGGATCCTGGCCCCTTTCAAGCCCGGCCTAATAGTCTCGCCGAACGAGCTGTTCAGCGACCTCGAGGTGACCGGTCAGCCTTTCGCGACGTCCATGCAGCACGCCGACCTTCTATCCGGGTTGCTGCTTGCGGGCGCGTTCTTGATTTCGGGCATGACGAGCGTGCGGAAGGGGTCGCGGGAATGGGCGGCCATGGTGGTCTTTTCCCTCGCGGGAGCGCTCGGCGGAGTGTTCCCGGAGATCTGCTCGGATGGGGCCAACGCGCTATGCCGGAGCAGGGAGCTGCGATTCCAGCTTCCCGCCCAGCAGTACCTGCATATCATCGCCGGGATCCTCGAATTCGGCGGCATCACACTTGCGCTCTATTACGCCTGGCGCCGGACCCGCAACAGCACGACGTTCACGGCGAGGATCTACAAGGGGCTGGCGAGGAGCGCGATCGTCGGATACCCGATCTTGGGCGTGGCCTACCTCGTGAACAGACTGGGCAGTATCGCGGAGGCATTCTTCTTCTTAGGCTTCACGGTTCTCGTGCTCACACAGCTCCAAGAGCGAACTGATGGTCTCGTTGCCCGGCGCGCCGAAGGGCGCTAGGTGAGGCCGGCCGTGGCCTCAACTGGGGACATTGCCATCTAAGAGGGCCAGTTGTCTCGCCGGTCACGCTGTCTGATGTGAGCGGCCGCCGGCACATGCGCCGGGGCGCGGTATCGCCGCGGCAAGCTCTCTATTGGACTGCAGTCGGCAGAGCGCGGGGTGCGAAGTCGAGGTAGCTGAAGTTGCGGGCCCCACTCAGCTGCAACCTGTACTGCGCGGCGGTCCGCAGCACGCCGATGCCGTATCGGACGCTCGAGCCGAAGCCGATTGACGACGAGTCGGCCGCGTAGCGCGTCGGACAGGAGAGCTCGCCGATATTCGCCCCGAACACGACGGCCTGGACGATGATCTGGTTGTCGAAGATGAAGTCGTCGGAATTCCGCGCGAACGGCAGGGCCTCCAAGAGCTCCCTGCTGTAGGCCCGCAGGCCGGTGTGGTATTCCGAGAGCTTCTGGCGCAGGACGAGGTTCTCGCAGAATGTGAGGACCCTGTTCGCCGCGTACTTGTAGACGGGCATGCCACGGGCGATCGAGTTCTGCGCAAGGATGCGCGACCCGAGCACGAAGTCGTACTGACCGTAGGCGATCATCGCTGCCAGGGCAGGCACGAGCAGAGGCGAGTACTGGTAGTCCGGGTGCAGCATGACGACGATGTCGGCGCCGAGGTCGAGAGCTGCCTTGTAGCAACTCTTCTGATTCGCTCCGTAGCCGAGGTTCTCCTGGTGGCGAATGGAGATCAGACCCAGCTTCTCCGCCTGCTCGACCGTGTCGTCGCTGCTCGCGTCGTCCACCAACAGGACCTCGTCGACCACGTTGCGGTCGAGTTCGTCAACGGTCCGCTTCAGGGTCCCTGCGGCATTGTATGCGGGAAGGACCGCAGTTATCTGTTTCCCGTTGAGCACGCTGCGAGTGTACTCACGCGGCGCCAGTCCTAGATTTCTCCAGCCTTTCAGTGCTTGGTAGGGTCGTCCAGTGCTCGCGACCGACGACTTGACCGCAGAGCCGACCCTCGTCGGTCGCGCGCCGCGGCACCGTCGCCAGCATCGTGGCTGGGCGCGCGTGAGCGAAGCCGGTGCGGTCGCCCTTTCCCCAATCCTCGCCTACGTGGTGTTGAGGATCCGGGGCATGGCGCCGGTCAATCTGCCGGATTCGAGCATGCACACGATCTACATCGTTGAACCACGCGAGATGTTCATCCGCTATTCGGCCGCTTTGGATCCTACGGCGCGACTGCGAGAAGGAGCCCAGGTGGGATTCCTCGTTGTCGCGCGCCTCTTCGACCTCGGGTTCGGCGCCGTCGGGGGCTTCTTCGCAACCCGCTACCTGTTTGCTCTGATCGCCATTGTGCCCGCGTACGTGCTGCTGCGACTCCTGTACGGCATCCCCGCCGGGGCGTTGGCGGTCGTTGTCCTGCTCAGCTCGCCCGTGATGATCACAGCTTGGGGAACCGACTACCCGAATTCGGCGGTGGTCTCCTACATCGCCGGAGCAGCTGCCTGCCTCGCGATTCCTTGCCGGGCTCGTTGGCGCCCGGCATGTCTCGTGTCTTCGGGCGTGTTTCTCACCTTGGCGATCTGGTCCCACGGGATGGGGATGGTGCTGGCTGCCAGCCTGGTCGCGATATACGCGGCCGTACGGCTCGTGAGAGACCGCAGAGACCTTTTCCGCGACGCCGCAGTTCTGGCGGCGGTGGCCGTCTTGGTCACGCTCGTCCTAATGGTCGCCTCGGAAGTGATGTTCGGGCGGTTCGACTTCATCGGGCCGACCTTTTCGGCCGCGTCCTACCTGAACCAGCCGGCTCAGATACGGCTCTTTCACTCTGCGAACTGGCATTGGGCCCCTTATGTGGCGTACCTGCTGGTTCCTCCTGCAGTCATCGTCATGTTCGTAGTCACCTTCGCACGCAGACTCCGTAGCATCCCGACGCCCCAACTGCTCGTCGGTCTCATGTGCGCCGCGGGGTTCGCGGTCTTCGCCTACCTGCAGTTCGGCTACCACGTCGAGTCCCTCGAGATGTACTACTTCTCCTCGACTCTATGGGGCGTAATTTGTCTCACACTTGCCGTGATCCTCGCGGAGCTCTGCCGGTCGTCGGCAAAGCAGCGTGTGGCTCGATGGCTGCCGGCCTTGGTCCTTGTTGCCGTCCCTCTTTGCTACGAGGTCTATCCTCACGTGCCTGCCTTCGGGTGGCTGCCGACCGGGGCAGCTCTCGGCGGCGTGGCCGTCGTCTTCAGCGCAGTACTGAGGTTCACGGGCCGAGAACGCCCGCGGCGTTCAGACTTGCGAGTCGCGTCCGGCACTGCAGTGGCCGTCGTCGCCATCGCTGGGTCGTTGCTGGTGCTCACGGTTGCGCCAAGCCCCGTGCACCCGCCGCTCAGTGGTCTGGCCCACGCGGCCGACCCGGCGGCGCCGTACTCGACAGCTCTCGGTGGCAGCGCCAGCCTCCTGATCGACTGGTACCAGGTGAGTGCCGAGCTCCCGTCGTTTGTGGGCAACGCCACCTATCGCGGCGAGCAGCTGCTGATGTGGTGGCCCTACGACCCGAGCGGCGTGCTCACAGAAACGGTGGGCATCTATCACGGCCGTTTCAACTCGCTTCCGAGCAACCCCGGGGTGATCACCACCCAGGACGCGGCGATGCTTGCAATGAGGCGCCCGGCCGAAGTGCTTCTCCTGAGCACCACCGGCGCCGGGTTCACCACGGCTCTTCAGTATCTCGGGCCGTACCGACCGGTTCTCGCGCGCACTGCGGAATTGCGCGACGGTGCTGCTGTTCTTCATGTGTGGCTCATCGTGCTCAAATCGTTCGCCCGGCACGGCGTTTGACCGTGACTGGGTGGGACTCCCGGGCCTTGATGATCTCCGGACCAGGGCGTTCAGCAAGACGGTGCGGCGATGCGCGCGCCGGGCGCCAAGTTGGACCGGTTAGATGGGTTCAGTGGTCAAGGGGCAGTTGTGCTACAACAAATGCTGAGCAGACGCGAGTTGTGTTCTCGCGGTGAAGGAGCAGCTTGTGCAGTCGACATCGGCTGGAGTAGTGCAGTTCTATCCGTCGCCGGAACCGGTCGTCTCGGTGATCATCGTCGCGACGGGTGCTGCGCCGGACCTGTTGGGATGTCTGCGCGCTCTGGCCGTGAATACGAGAGACGTGCCATTCGAAGCGATCGTGGTCGAGAACGGAGTCGAGCCGAGCGTGTCGGATGCCCTCGCATTCGAAGTGAGCGGCGTCACCATCGTCCGATCCGGTGTTAACAGGGGCTTTGCGGGCGGCTGCAACCTGGGGGCGAGCAGGGCGCACGGCGTCTATCTGGTTCTGCTGAACGACGACGCCGAACCTGAGCCCGGCTGGCTGGCACCGCTGGTGGAGGCAGCCGAGACCCCGGGAGTGGGAGCTGTCGGCGGGCGTGTCCTGCTCTCCGACGGGACGCTGCAGGAGGCGGGATCGATCATCTGGAAGGACGGCTCGAGCTACGGCGTCGGTCGGGACCTGCCCGGGGACGCCGTCTCGCTGCGATTTCGCCGCCGTGTCGAGTACTGCAGCGCGCTCAATCTCCTGGTCCGCCGCGACCTCTGGAACGAGCTCGGGGGCCTTGACGAGGAGTACTTCCCGGCCTACTACGAGGACGTCGACTTCTGTCTGAGGATCGCGGAGCGCGGCAAGATCGTGCTCTACGAGCCGCGGTCGGTCGTCCGCCATCTTGAGTCGAGGAGCTCGACCCAGCGTTACAAGGAGTACCTCTGTCTCACCCACCGGCGCCGGCTGCTCGATCGTTGGCCGAACGTATTCGAGGGTGAAACTCATGCCGAGCCGATCGACGCGGACTCAGTCGAGGAAGCCATCCACCTCGCCATGGGGTCCCCGCCACGGGTGCTCATCATTGACGACAGACTGCCGGACTCGCGGCTCGGTTCCGGCTATTCGAGGATGTTCGACGTCGTCCGCGAGATAGCGACGGCCGGATATCGTGTCTCGGTCTTTCCGACCATAGGGATCATCGGCGACCCCGACGTGCTCGGTGCCTTCGGGGTTGGGGTGGTGACCGAGCCGCTCGCAGAGCACCTCGTCCGGCGTTCGGCGCGCTACGAGGTGGTCATCATCTCGCGCCCGCACAACTACGAACGCTACGGGTCTTTGGTCCGTCAGCTGCAGCCTGAGGCTCACCTGTGCTACGACGCGGAGGCTCTTTTCTATCGGCGTCTTGAAGCGCAGGCTGAGCTTGCCAGCACCGAGGCCGCGCGGGAGGCGCTGTTCAGTGCCGCAGACGAGGCCCGCACGGTTGAAGCCGAGATGGCGAGCTCTGTCGACACGATCGTTTGCGTCTCTGCCGACGAAGCTTCAGCGCTTCGCGCGCTCGGAGCTCGGGAGCCGTTCGTGGTTGAGCCGTGGCTGAGCGAGCTGTCGCTCACCCCAGCAGGCTTCGCCGAGCGTTCGGACGTGTTCCTCGTGGCTGGCTGGCTGGCCGGACCAGAATCGCCGAACGTCGACGGACTTCTATGGTTCGTGCACGAGGTGCTGCCGATCGTCCGGGCCCGAGTGCCCTGGGTCCGTGTACGCGTGACGGGCCCGGCGCCCCCGAAGGTGGCACTCGATGCAGGCGGACGTGGCATCTTCTTCGAAGGCCAGGTCAGTAACATGGCCGAGTTCTACGGTCGAATGCGCGCCTGTATCGTGCCGCTGCGATATGGGGCTGGCGTGAAGATCAAGACCGTCGAGGCGCTCCAGTACGGCGTGCCGACCGTAGCCACCAAGGTGGGCGCCGAAGGCATCGACCTGCGGGGCACCAGCGCACTGTTGGTCGCTGACGATGCCAGGGAGTTCGCCGACGGGCTCGTCTCGCTGCTCAGCGACCGCGTGGCCTGGGAACAGCGACGGGCCGAGATCGAGAAGCTCGACGCCCTGCGTCGATCCGAAGGGTCCAGGGTCACTTGGGGCTCTATCCTGGCGGAAGTCGTGGGTGACCGAATGGCCGCCAACCTACAATCCGAACAAAGGGCAGGAATATGAGGAAGCTTCCGGATCCGAGACGGCCGAGCACCGGCCCTGATCTTGCTCTTGACGAAAGCTCCGAGGACGGTGCCTGGCTCAGCTTCCAGCGTGCCGGAGAGAACGAGAATTCGCCCGGTGAGCGGGCGGATGGCGCACACGACGAGAGCGCAGATGACGAGCGCGTGCAGGAGATGGAGCTACGTCTTCGTGAGTGGGTCGAGCGAGTCGAGACCCTCGAGACCGAGCTGGGCTACCTCAAGCGAGATCTGGAGGTCCGCATCGCGTATGCGCGCGAGCTTGAGCATCAAGTGGATGAGCACACCAAGGCCGTGCGGTGGGCGGAGAAGGAGATGATCGCGATGCGTGCGCGAACGTCCTACCGCCTCGCCGACGCGGTCGTACGCCAGGTCGGCCGGCAACCCGCGTTGGAACGTCTCGGGCGCCGCTGGGCTGGAAGGATGATCGGCCGGCGTGAGTCCTGACCGTTCCGACGACCCGCGAACGAAGATCCGCCCGGGAGGCCCCAGTTCCGAGCGGATAGTTTCGCATGCGGCCAATGCGGAGGATGTCGTCTTACACCGCGCCCTTTGCACCGGCGCGACAGGCCTTTACGTCGATGTAGGAGCTTCGTCGCCGTATCTCGGGTCTGTGACGAGGCACTTCTACGAGGCGGGCTGGAGAGGCATCGATGTCGAGCCCCTTGCCGAGGAGGCAGCAGAGTTGCGCCGGGCGCGCCCGCGCGACGTCGTAATCGAGGCAGCTCTCGGAGCTGCCGCGGGCGAGGTCACCCTCTATGTCATCGGTGACGAACGCGGCCTGTCGAGCACGGACTCGGACGTGGGCTCGGGTTACGTCCGCGCCGGTCGCCCCGTGCGAGAACGAGTCGTCACGCAACGCACGCTGGCCGATGTCCTCGACGAGCACTGCACCGGGGAGATCTCGTTCCTCAAGATCGACGTCGAGGGTGCCGAGCCCGAGGTCCTTGCTGGCAATGACTGGTCGCGCTGGCGCCCGAGAGTGGTCGTCGTGGAAGCGACCGATCCATGGTCCTTCCAGCAGACGCACTTGCGCTGGGAGCCGCAGCTCTTGGCGGCCGGGTATCTTTTTGCTTCTTTTGACGGTATAAACCGCTTCTATGCGTGCGCTGAAGAGCCAGAGCTCGTCGCGCATCTCGCGCCGGCGAGCGTGCTGGACAACTTCGTTTCGGAGAACCTCAATCGTGTCGAGGGCTACGTTCGTCATCTGGAGGCGGAGCTGAAGGCGCGAAGCGCTCATGTGGCAGAGCTCGAGACCTTCGTCGGCCTTCAGGAGGAGATCATCCATACGAGGGATCGTCGTATCGCCGAGCTCGAAGCGCGCGTTGGCCGGCCGCGGCCTCTCGGAGGGGGCAAACGAATCAAGTGATAGTCCCTCGGGAGAACTGAGGAGACCTCGTTCAGGACCTTTTGAGCGGGCAGACGTGCACGGACTGACCGACCGAGCCGATTCTGGTCGGGATGGCGACACAGGCGGTTGTGTTCACCGAGAACCCGTATGTCGCCCAGGGCGGGTTTGCTTGCGCCATGAGGGCGGAGTCACTCTCGAACGCGTTGGGGTCGGCCCAGAAGACATAGACGTTGCTGTAAGCGGTGAGGTCCTTTTTGATCCGCGCTTCGGCCGTCGGTGTGGGCCGGATGTTGCCTTGTATCCGTGCGAAGAAGTCGCTAGTCGGGAAGTAGGGGACCACGTAGGCGTCGGGATTCGAGCCGATCATCAGGAATGCCGCTGGGGATGCGACCGACGAGGGGATCAACACCGTGATATCGCGGCCGGCCCACGCGGTGCGGCCGATGTTGTCGGTCTGCTCGGTGACCAAAGACGCGATGACTATGGCCGCCAGTAGGCAGGCCGCGATCGGCCACGGCCTCAGCGGGGAGAAGAGGCGCCGCACACAGAGCCCGAGGATCACGAACGAGAGCATCTCGAGCGGGACCAGGTAGCGGTAGATAGCGAAGATGTCCACCCAGATCAAGTAGGTGACGATTGTGAGCAGCACGATGAAGCGTTCTGCGTCCGAGCCGAAGATCGGGCGCCAGGCACGTCGGCGTGCAGCCACGGCGATGCCCTTGACCGCCAGCAGCAGCAGGATCAGCTCCAGTGCGGGCATGGAGAGCTCTCGGAACGCCTGCGGACTGGTACGCAACGGCTGCTGTGTCCAGAAGAACGGGTAGAAGAGCGCCTGCAGCACCCCATGCGGCAACCTTCTGGCGTCGGTGTTCGACGCGAGCGGGGCCCAGGGCGAGGCGAAGAGCTGGTTCAAGTAGGGCAGCAGCGGGCTTCCCCATCGAGCCGCCAGCTCGTAGCCCCACCATCCGTAGGAGACGAGAAGGCCCACAAGCGCACCGCAGCCACACGCGAACGCCAACGCCAGGCGACGAGCGAACGGCAGTCCGATCACCAGGAAAGCGATGACGGTGGCGACCGTGAAGGGGAAGGCCGAGAGCTTGAGGCCCGAGCCGAACCCGGACAGGACACCCGCCGCCGCGGCCAGCGCGAGCACGCGCCTGCGCGCCCCGTGGGCCGGTGGCCGGCACGCGTAGAGGCCGAGCAGGATCCCGCCGAGCAGGAACGGCGCCGTGAGCGTGTCGCCCATGACGCTGCCGATCTCGGAGAACGCACCGGCGGCGAAGATGCCGAGGAAGGCACCGGCCAGCGCCAGCAGCCGGCGCCGAGTGAACACCCGTGCGATCAGGTAGAGGATCGGGAAGGACAGACCTTGCACGAAGGCAATGCCGTAGGCGACCGTGCGGGCGGAGAGGTGGCGTGCTGCGAGGTAGAAGGGAATGTCGAGGATCGGGTTGTAGTAGGTCTGCAGCTGCGCCGGCATGATGTCGTGCTGGTGGTTGACGAGCACCCAGTACGGATCGAAGAAGTGGTAATTCATGAGGTCCCAGTCGGCGTCCTCGCCACGATGGAGCGCGACCAGGCCGTAAACGAAGGGGAAGGCGACCAGCGCCGCTACCGTCAGCCACTTCGCCCACCGGTTGAATGCGTCCTGCCGGCTCGGCGAGAGGGGTCGCATCACGATGCGTCGCCCCGAGCAAAGCAAGCCACCGGTGGAGTGTGAGGGCGGGCACTCCCGTGACGATCACCAGAGCCATGAGCCGGCCGCGACCTTCGTGTCGGCAACGATGAGCGGGCTGAGCGACGGGCAATGCCCGTCGCGGCAACCAGGATGCACCCGACAGCGTCTGAACCGGCCTCCATCAGGATCGCGAGTTTGGCACACGAGGCTCTCGGTTGCGAGCTAGGACGCCAGGGACCGCTCCCGCCTCCGGCCTCCGCGCTGCGACCACGGGCGATAAGGTCGTCTCGCAGGAACGCTACGGCCTCGCCCAGCGGACACGGTCCGCTGTCGGAGAGCTGTGACATTGCAGAAGGACCGTCGGTCGGAAACTATGTGGGAGACGTACAGGTTCGGATCAAGAGGACACGTCCCGCGGTTGCTCGCGCACCTGCAACCCACCGCAAGCGATGTTTTCGTAAGTCCGCACATCCGTTGAACTTCAGGAGCTCCAGGCATGGCAAACATTTCGGACCATCAGCAGACTCGCCTGCGGGCGCTCCAGCACCTTGTCATAGACATCGGGCGCAAGAACTTCGACGAGCGATACGGTGATCTGAAGCTGACTCCGGTAGTGGGCTTGATTTGCGCCTACGAGGAGGAGGCCAACATCGGGGACGTTCTGCGGCGCGTGCCGAAGGTTGCCTGTGGGCTGGACGTCACACCGCTTGTGATCGTCGACGGCGGCGACGATGGGACCGCCCGCGTTGCGCTCGAAGAGGGAGCCGTCACTTTCGCGTTCCCTGTGAATCTCGGTCACGGCGTGGCGCTGCGCGTCGGCTACGACCTTTGCGTCGCTCTGGGTGCCCAGTACGTCGTCACCTTCGATGCCGACGGACAGAACGACCCCACCGAGATTCCGCAGCTGCTTCAGCCACTGGTGGACGACGAGGCCGACTTTGTCGTGGCCTCGCGGCGCCTGGGCGTGGACAGGACCGGAGACCGGTACCGGCAGTTGGGCGTGGTGTTCTTCGCTTGGCTGATGAACTTGCTGACCGGAGCGCACCTCACCGATACCTCCAACGGCTTTCGTGCCCTTCGCGTGACGATGCTGGCGGACGTAAAGGGGCGACTGGAACAGGACCAGTACCAGACGGCCGAGCTGCTCATCACCTCGCTCAAGCGAGGGTGGAGGGTGGCGGAACGTCCGGCGGTGTGGCACGAGCGCGCCTCGGGCCAGTCGAAGAAGGGGACCAACATCCTCTACGGATTTCGTTACGCGGCCGTGTTGCTCGGGACCTGGCGCCGGGAGCGTTGAGCCAGACGTTTACCGCGCTTTGGACGGGCGAGATGTCCCTTCGCTTTCGGCCGCGCGGCCGTCGTCCGTCTTCTGCCAACTGAGCGAGCGTGCCCCCGCTCACGCCAAGTCGACGCCCGACGGGGCTCCGCGACGCGGTGTCACTCGGAATTCTCGGCCTTGTTGGGCGACGATGACCAACAGGAAGAACCGTGTGCGCCACGGTGACGGTGACGGGCAAATCAAGCGTTCCCTCGCATAGCTATATAATCGCCCAGGAATTCAAACGAAAAGAGCGGAGGAACTCGTGCAGATTGGGATCCTGACTGGTGGGGGAGACGCGCCTGGGCTGAATGCGGCGATCCGGGGTGTGGCACGCAGTGCTATCGCCGACGGGGCCGATGTCCTCGGAGTGCGGAACGGGTGGGCAGGCCTGGTCGGCGAGGGCGATGCCGTCCCACTGCATCTCGCAGACGTTTCGGGGATCCTCGCGCGGGGTGGCACGATGCTCGGTACCTCGCGAGTCAACCCGCTGGCGGACCCGAAGCTGATGGATGCCGTCATCGGAAACCTTGGCCGGCTAGGAATAGACGCACTGGTGGCCATCGGCGGCGACGACACCCTTTCGGTGGGCGCCGCACTTGCCGAGCGTGGAGTGCCCGTCGTGGGTGTCCCCAAGACCGTCGACAACGACCTGCTTGTCACCGAGTACTGCATCGGCTTCGACACCGCCGTTGCCATCGTGACCGAGGCAGTTGACCGACTGCACACCACGGCCGCCTCGCACCACCGGGTGATGGTGGTCGAAGCCATGGGACGCGAGGCCGGTTGGGTGACCCTGATGGGCGGCCTCGCCGGAGGGGCCGACATGATCATCATCCCGGAGTTCGTTGTCGAGCTCGATGAGGTTGTCGAGCATCTCAACGCCCGCCGCCAGCAGGGCAAGACCTTCAGCATCATCGCCGTCTCCGAGGGCGCAGAGGTCGGCGGACTGCCCACTCCCTCCGGCGGCGGAGCGCCTCTGGACGCCTTCGGGCACGAACAGCTCAGCCGCCGCGGCATAGGCGAGCGCCTGGGTCGTCAGGTCGAGGACGTCACCGGCTTCGAGACCAGGGTCACCGTGCTCGGCCACACCCAGAGAGGCGGCACGCCTACCGCCTATGACAGGATCTGGGCGACACGGGTCGGCGTCGGCGCTTACAAGCTGATAAGTGAGCGGCGCTTCGGGGAGATTCCCATCAAGCGAGGCGACGACGTGGTGAACGTGCGGCTGTCTGAGGTCGTCGCCGAGCCGCGGCTCGTGCCCGAAGACCTGTACCGAATGGCGGAGCTGTTGTACTAGGCGGGCCCTGGGACCCTTCCTGGAAGAGGCAGGGTCCTCACGATCCGCAACAAGTTGATCCAGCTCTACCCAGGCACCTAGCACGGCCAGGTTGCAAATAGTCGCGCACGCGACCCGGTAGACTTGTACTGCACGGCGTTTGCCGTGCCTACTTCAAGGTCCAGCCCACATGCTCTCGCGCGCCAACTTCCGGAACCTCGCGATCGTCGCTCACGTCGACCATGGAAAGACGACGCTCGTCGACGGGATGCTGTGGCAATCGGGAGTGTTCCGCGCCAATCAAGAGGTGAGAGAGCGGGTGATGGACTCGATGGACCTCGAGCGCGAGAAGGGGATCACCATTCTCGCAAAGAACACCTCGGTCCGACATGGAGGTGTGAAGTTCAACATCGTGGACACCCCCGGGCACGCCGACTTCGGCGGAGAGGTCGAGAGGGCGCTCGCGATGGTCGACGGAATTCTGCTGCTCGTGGACGCAAGTGAGGGTCCCTTGCCTCAGACTCGCTTCGTATTGCGAAAAGCGCTCGAGAGGCGGCTCCCTGTGGTGCTGGTGGTCAACAAGATCGACCGCCCCGATGCGCGTCCGAAAGAAGTTGTGGACGAGGTCTACGAGCTGTTCTTGGATCTCGACGCGGATGAGGAGCAGATCGAATTCCCCATCGTGTATTGCAATGCGAGGGCAGGACGCGCCTCTCTCGACCCGAACGTGCCGGGAACAGATCTCGAGCCGCTGTTCAAGATCATCTACGACTACATTCCCGCGCCAACCTTCGAGGCCGGCCATCCGCTCCAGGCACTGGTCACGAACCTCGACGCGTCGGCTTATGTCGGTCGGCTCGCGATCTGCCGCGTGGTGAACGGCACGATCCGGCGCGGTCAGCAAGTGGCGTGGTGCCGGGCTGACGGTGTCGTGGAGCGATTCAGGGTTGCCGAGCTGTACGTGTCCGAGGGTCTGGACCGGGTCGATGCTGCTGAGGCCGGGCCGGGCGAGATCATCGCGGTGGCCGGGTTGTCCGATGTCACCATCGGCGAGACGCTCTCGGATCCCGACGATCCGCGGCCGCTCCCGGTTCTCATCGTCGACGAGCCGAGTCTCGGCATGACCATCGGCATCAACACCTCGCCGCTGTCGGGGACCGAAGGGACCAAGGTCACCGCGAGGCTTCTCAAGAACCGCCTCGACGCGGAACTTGTCGGGAACGTTTCGATTCGCCTTTTGACCACGGAGCGACCCGACACCTGGGAGGTGCAAGGTCGCGGTGAGCTGCAGCTCGCGGTACTCGTCGAGATGCTGCGCCGAGAGGGTTTCGAGCTCACCGTGGGCAAGCCGCAGGTCGTGACGCGTCTGATCGGCGGCAAGGTGCACGAGCCGGTGGAAGCGGTATCGATCGACGTGCCCGAAGAGTTCCTGGGCGTGGTCACACAGCTGCTCTCGCTGCGCAAGGGGCGCCTGGTGCAGATGGTCAACCACGGCACCGGCTGGGCGAGGGTCGATTACTCGGTGCCGTCTCGTGGACTGATCGGCTTTCGCACCGAGTTTCTGACCGAGACCCGCGGAACCGGCGTGCTGCACCACATCTTCGACCGTTTCGAGCCGTGGCACGGTGAGTTGCGCACGCGTTCATCCGGCTCGTTGGTCGCCGACAGAGGCGGAGTGACGACTACCTACGCACTGATGAACCTTCAGGACCGCGGTGAGCTGTTCGTCGGGCCTGGTGTCGAGGTCTACGAGGGGATGATCATCGGAGAGAACGCTCGCTCGGAGGACATGGACATAAATGCCACCAAGGAGCGCAAGGTCACCAACGTGCGGTCGTCCACCTCAGAGGAGCTGGTCCGGCTGATCCCACCCAGGCTCCTCTCTCTCGAGCAGGCGCTCGAGTTCATAGGCGACGACGAGTGCGTCGAGGCCACACCGGCCAGCGTCAGGCTCCGAAAGGCTGTGCTGGACCAGGCGGTACGCGGTAGGAGCACCGCCCAGTCCAAGCGTGACCGCTTCCGCGAAGAAGCACGTGAGGTCCAGGGCACTCGCCGCACCGCCCGATCAGCCTGATCGCTCAATCGCCCGCGAAAGCCTGCACGGCGACGTGAAGGTGGTGGGTAGCGCCGGGCCGTGAGCGGGCCGGCTTGTCCCGGGTGCTCAGATCTCCGGCTCGACTCGGTCGACGACCAGGCGGCCGCGACCGGCACGCTTGGCGAGATAGAGGGCGTCATCGGCTCGGCGCAGCAACTGCGACGGGTTCTCGTCGGGTCTGAAAATGGCCATGCCCGCGCTGACCGACGACGCGACACCGGTAACAGTCAGGATCGCCCCGTCCGCGAGCGTGAGCAGGTCATTGGCGACCGATTCGGCGTCGTCCGGGTCACCGCCGCCAAGCAGCACGACGAACTCGTCGCCACCGATGCGGACAAGGACGTCGCTGCGACGCAGGCGCTCCCGCCACTGTCCGACGAGGTGACGGAGGACGTCGTCGCCGACGTCGTGGCCGAATGTGTCGTTCAGGTCCTTGAAGTTGTCGATGTCGAAGAGCACGAGGGCGCCACCGGCTGCTTGGTCCGCGACGGCGAGGCGCTTGGCAAGCTCGACATCGAGGGCCCTGCGGTTGTGAGCGCCTGTCAGAGGATCGCGTAGCACGAGTTCCTCGAGATAGGCCTCCAAGCGGTGTCGGTCGGTCACATCGAGGACCTGGGTGACGAGATGTAGCGGCCTGCCCACTTCGTCGCGCACGAGGGTGATGCTCATGACGGTGTGGACAACGGTGTGGTCGGGCCGCAGGTAGCGTCGCTCGACCATGGCGGTTCGCCGCTCGCCGGCGAGCATCCGTTTGGTCAGTTCGCGGTTGGACTCGACGTCGTCAGGGTGGATCAGATGCGAGAGCGATCCTCGGTGCAACTCCTCGCGCGACCGCCTCGTCAGCGCGCAAAAGGCGTCGTTTGCACGCATGACGGACCCGTCGGGGGCGATTATCGCCATGCCGATGGGGGAATTGTCGAAGGCGCTCGAGAAGCTGGCCTCGCTCCGGCGCAGTGCTTCGTGGGTCCGTTCGAGATCGGTGACCTCGAGGTTCACGACGAGGACCTCCTCGATGGCCCCTGCGGCGTTGGTGACGGGCAGATATCGTGACCAGAATTGATGGCGACCTGGTCTCGCGTTCTCCTCGATCGAAGCGAGACCCGCGAAGCACTCTTCGATACGGCGCCGCGCGGTCTCGAACCGCTCCGCGCTCAGGAGCTGCGAGAGCGGGCGGTCTACGCAGGCCTGTGACCCGCCGGTGACCGAGGGGAAACCGGTTCCCGCCGCAAAGCGACATCTCAGCTCCCGGTCGATAACCCAGGCGGTCATTCCCGGCACGGCATCGGCTATCTGGCGGTAGCGCTCGAGCTGGGCTTGCTGGTGTTGGTCGGCTTGGATCCGGGCTGTCACGACGCGTGAGACCGCGACGAAGCCGGTCGTCGAACCTCTGTGGCCCCGAATGGCTGCGAGGCTGGTTTCGAGCCACTCGACCCTAGGGCTATTCGCCGGGGTTCTGAAGGTGACGGTGAGCTTGTCGTTGCCCTCGCTGAGCTGTTCGATCGCCGCGTCGAGGAGCGGCGCGTCCTCCGCCAAGACGAATGTGTCTGCCGCCCGCCGCCCGACGAGCTGGTCTGGAGCTAGGCCGAGAATCGTTCGGGAAGAGTCGGACGCGAGCCGGATCGTTCCGTCGAGGTCGTGAAGTGTGACGAGATCGGCGAACGCGGCGAACATGGCCTCGACTTCGTAGTGACTCGCAAGCGGCCGGACGGCCGTGAAGCCCTGGGGCATGACGGGGCCCCGCTCTCGCCGCAGATGGCCTCGCTGATGCTCGAACACCACTCGAGTCATCGGCGCGTGGCTGTTGCACCTTGAGCATGGCGCCCAATTGTCCATCCCGGTCGATCTGTTGGCGAAAATGTATGCTCTCCCGGCCAGGGCATGCCGTTTCGGGCTTTCGGGTCTAAGCGGGGCCACTAGGCGAGAGCGGTTGGCCTGATCGAGAATGTGGGAGACGATGAAACAGTTCAAGGAGTTTCTGCTCCGGGGGAACCTCATAGACCTGGCAATTGCAGTTGTCATCGGCACTGCGTTCGCGGCTGTCGTCAAGGCCTTGGTGGCCGATATCGTGACTCCGCTCATCGCGGCCATCGGCGGCAAGCCGAACTTCGCGAACCTCTACTTCACTGTGAACAACAGCAAGTTCCTGTACGGGGACCTCATAAATGTGATCCTGACGTTCATCGTGATCGCCGCGGTCATCTTCTTCCTTGTCGTGAAGCCGACGAACGCAATGTTGTCGCGGCTCGGTCGACTTCCGAAGGAGGAGCCGGTGATGACCTGCCCGCAGTGCTTGAGCCAGGTCCCCATCGGTGCACACCGGTGCATGTACTGCACATCGGAGCTCGAGGTCGCAGAAGAGGCCTAGATCTGATCGCCTGTCTCCGGCCGGGTCAGTTTCTGGGACTCGAGGTACCGAGACCGGCAGAGGCGCGGTGCAAAGCTGCCGCGAGATGCGGCAAGTAGAGCACCCCGACGACGCGGCCGTCCTGGAGCACGGCAGCCGCTCGACGACGGTGGGCGACCAGGCATTCGACAGCAACGGGGTAAAGGGGGTCTTCCGAGGACAGCGCAGGAGCGTAGCGGTCGGTGGCATCGGCTACGAACAAGGCGCCGGGAGGCCCGTTCAGCCGGTCGGCCGCTATGAGTCCGACATATCGCCCGCGCTCGACCACTGGCAGCACCCTGCCCGGTGAGGCTTGCAGGAACGGCGCGACGACCGAGAGCGGGAAGCTCGCCTCGAGCGTGGTCTGGTCGTGCACCATCACGTCGGTCACCTTCAGCCCTCCGACTGCGCTGCGAATGGTGGCGGCCTGTTTCTCCGCGCCGGCACCGACGAAGATGAACAGGCCGATTAGCGAGAGCCAAAGGTCGAAGCGAACGCCGAGCACCACCATCGCGAGCCCGACGAAGCGCCCGATCTGCACGGCGAGCAGGGTTGCCCGTAGATCGCCGCGTCTGCGGGCGAGCAGAGCCCTCAGTACCCGGCCGCCGTCCATCGGTATCGCGGGAAGGAGGTTGAAGCCCGCGAGGAGAAGATTGGCCCACATGAGACGGCTCAGGATCGCACCGGCGAACAGTGTCGGTGGCCATATCACCGAACCGGCCAGGTAGGCGACGAGACCAAGGAGCAGAGCGAGCGCCAAACTGGCCAGTGGGCCGGCGATCGCGACGGTGAGCTCATCGCCCGGGGCGCCCGGCAGACCCGAGATCTCCGACACCCCGCCGATTGGCAGGAGCACGATGTCGCGTACCAGTAGGCCGCGTCGGCGGGCCACGAGGCTGTGGGAAAGCTCGTGGATCACTATGCAAACGAAAAGTGCCGCGATCCAGATGACCCCTTCGGCGATCGAGCGCGCAGTCGTCTTGGCACCGGTGGGCAGGATCAACAGGACCACGAGCAGCGGGAAACTCCAGTGGACGCGCAGCGGTACGCCCTTCAAGCTCCCAATTCGAAATGAGCGGCCCATCAAACCCGTGCTCTCTGCTTGCCCGCAGCCACGCTAGGGCGGCCAAGGTCGCGCCAGGGTCAGGAACCTCTCTCCGACCCTTGACTCTCGGTAGCTTCTCAGGCATGGCTCGAGGAAGGGTCTTTGTCGATCTCGGACCGCTACGCCACTCGCAGGCCTTCCGCCGCCTGTGGGCCGGCTACCTGGTCACGACCCTCGGGTCACAGCTCACCGTGGTGGCGATCCCTTATCAGGTCTTCAGGCTGACCCATTCCTCGTTGGACGTGGGACTCGTGGGCCTGGCTCAGATCATTCCCGTGCTCGCCGGCTCGTTGTTCGGCGGCTCTATCGCCGACGCGGTCGACCGGCGACGCCTGCTTCTCGTCACCCAGCTCTCGCTAGCTGCTTGCAGTATCGGGCTCGCCTTGAATTCGACGGGCGTGCACGTGGCGCTCTGGCCTCTGTACGCGCTGAGCGCGCTCGGATCCGGTGTTTCCAGCATCGACAGTCCGACGCGGTCCGCGGTGCTCGCGACTTTGGTGGGCCGACCGATGTTTGCGAGTGCCAACGCGCTCTGGCAGCTTCTCTTCCAGGTCGGTCAGGTCGCAGGGCCTGCGATCGCGGGACTGCTTCTCGGCCAAGTTGACATCGCGTCGGTGTACTGGATCGACGCGGCCACCTTCGCAGTCTCGATACTGGCGGTCGCGAGCCTTCCTGCCCTGCGACCACCTGGAGGTGGCACACGCTTCGGGCTTGGTTCCATTGCCGAGGGTCTGGGCTATCTGAAGGGCCGGCCCGTCCTGCAAGGTACCTTCGTCGTCGACCTGAACGCGATGGTGCTCGGCATGCCCCGGGCGCTGTTCCCGGCTCTCGCCCTCGTTCGCTTCCACGGCGGTGCCGAGACGGTCGGCTTGCTCTACTCGGCACCGGGGGCGGGTGCTCTGGTCGGTGCGCTGTTGACCGGTTGGGTAGTCGCGGTCCGAAAGCAGGGTCGCGCCGTTCTTGTCGCCGTCACGATCTGGGGGGCCGCCATCGCTGCCTTCGGCCTTGTGCCCTGGCTGGCCGCCGCCCTCGGGCTGCTCGCTCTCGCCGGCGCGGCTGACGTCGTGTCTGCGGTGTTCAGGGGCACGATCCTCCAGCTCGAAGCACCTGAGTCCCTTCGTGGGCGGCTCTCATCGGTCCACACCGCTGTCGTGACCGGCGGACCGCGGCTCGGCGACTTCGAGGCCGGTGCGATCGCAGCGGTTTCGACGCCTCAGATCTCGGTAGTCTCCGGCGGACTCGGCTGTCTGGTCGGTGTCGCCCTGGTGTCCAGGTTCATGCCGAGATTCGCGAGATACGACACGAGCGACGTCGAAGGCCTAGGGCCTCCAGCTGCAGGTGTGGCAGGCTAGGACCATGGAAGTAGGAATTGTCGGAGGGACCGGCCCGGCCGGCAAGGCCCTCGCAGTCAGGCTGGCGTCGGTCGGCTTGGCGGTGTCGATCGGTTCGCGTTCGGCCGAGCGCGGAGAGGAGATCGCGGCCCAGCTTCGCGAGAAGTGGGGGTCGCAGGTCGCGGACCTGCGCGGGGCCTCGAACGAGATCGCCTGTGCGTCGGACATGGTCGTTGTCGCCACCCCCTGGGACGGAGCGCCTCAAACTGTCGCCGGTCTGGCCGGCCTTCTCGATGGCAAGGTCGTCATCTCGATGGCAAACGCACTGTTCAAGGTTGGCGATGACATCGAGGCGGTCGTCCCCGCCCGCGGCTCGCTGTGCGTCGCCGTTCAGGGTGCCGCGCCGCGCGCGCTCGTCTCGGGGGCCTTCCATCATCTCCCGGCCCGCGCACTGGCGAATCTCGAGGAGTCACTCGACGCGGATGTCCTCGTGTGCTCGGACCACGCCGCAGCTACGAAGGCCACGATCGAGCTCGTCAACCGCATACCGGGGTGTAGAGGGATCGACGCGGGCACCTTGTCGGCGGCAGCCGCGATCGAGGCGTTCACGGCCGTGCTCATCGGCGTCAACATCCGCTCGCGCTCGCACGCCAGCATCCGGCTGACCGGCCTGCGCACCTAAGGCCCTTGAAGCCGGTCGTCGGTCCATGACCCGCCATCGCTGATGCGTCTATACGACACAGCTCGTCGTCAAGTTGTCCCGTTCGCGCCGGGCGAGGTCGTCACGATGTACACCTGCGGGATCACGCCCTACGACTCGGCCCATCTCGGTCACGCGGCGGTCTACCTGATTTACGACATACTCCAGCGGCGGCTGCGTGACCTCGGCCACCGCACCTTGTGCGTGCGCAATATCACCGACGTTGACGACGACATCCTGCGCAAGTCTCGCGAGCTTGGCGTGCACTACTTGGACCTCGCCGCGGGCGAGATCGCCCGCTTCGATGCCGACATGGGGGCGCTCGGGCTGCTCCGGGCCTATTCCGAGCCACGCGCGACCTCGGCCATCCCCGACATTCTCGGCTTCATTGGTATGGTGCTCGACAGGGGCCACGCCTATCGGGCTGGTGGGGGGGTCTACTTCGACGTGTCGTCGTTCCCCCGATTCGGCCAGGTGAGCCACCTCGAGCGCGACGAGATGATCGCTCTCGCGGTCGTCCGTGGCGGCCGGCCGGAGGACCCTTTCAAGCACGACCCGCTGGACTTCGTGCTCTGGCAGCCTTCGGCGCCGGGCGAGCCCTCCTGGGAGTCGCTCTGGGGCCCCGGCCGTCCCGGATGGCACATCGAGTGCTCGGCGTTGGCCATGCGGGAGCTCGGCACCACGATCGACCTGCACGGCGGGGGGAGCGACCTCATCTTTCCGCACCACGAGTGCGAGTCGGCCCAATCGGAAGCGGCGACAGGCTCAAAGTTCGTCCGGCACTGGATGCACGTCGCGATGGTGGGCTTGGGCGGCGAGAAGATGTCGAAGTCGCTCGGCAATCTTGTGTTCGTCCATGATCTCCTGGAGCAGGGCCACGATCCGTCGGCGATCCGCTTGGCGTTGCTCTCCCAGAGCTACCGTCGACCCTGGGACTGGGAGGACTCGATGCTCGAGCAAGCCGAGGGGCGCCTCGACAGGTGGCGCACGGCCGGCCGGGGCGATGCCGCCTTGGAGGCAGTGCGGGCAAGGCTGGATGACGACCTCGACGCTCCCGGCGCGATCGATGCCATCGACGAGCAAGCAGCTGCCGGACGCGGAATCGGCGAGGCGGCATCGCTGCTCGGCGTGCGACTGTGACATGACCCATTAGCGGGAGGGGGGCAAGCCCCCCTCCCGGCCTCCTCCTGACGCGGCCGCGTGCGAGTTGAGGTTGTCGGGCCGGCAAAGCCGTCCCTCATGCGCTATCGCGTCGCTCATGACGAACGCGGTGAACATCAACGAGGTGCTGGACGGTCACGTCAGCCTGGAGATCGACTGTGTCGACCGGCTGCTGTTCAATGCTTACGTCCCCAATCTGCAAGTCGGCGGTCAGGTGGTCACCTTCCTCACAGAGCACCTCGGCTTCCCGGTCCCCTCACCGGCGCTGCTCGAGAAGATCGGGAACCGCTTCCGACGAGAGGTGAAGGCCTTCGCCGCCGAGCACAACGTGCCGGTCCTCACCTTGAAGAAGCCCGACCGCACGCGCTGGGACGACCGCAAGATCGACCACGTCCGTCCCTACCTCGACAAAGCCGAGGCCGAAGGTCGCACCGGTGTCGTCGCCATCGTGCAGGCCCAGGAGTTCCAGTGGGTGTTCAGCGCGAAGAACCGCTCGAGCACGCCCGGGGTCGTGAGCTTCGACTTCGTGAAAGAAGAACGCCGAGTCGGGATCTACTACTTCTACATCCTCGACGCGGACTTCGGGCCCGGCTTCATCAAGATCTGCACGTACTTCCCGTACCCGGCCAAGGTCTGGCTGAACGGCCACGAGTGGGCCAAGCGCCAGGCTCGTCACGCCGGCATCGCTTTCCGCGAGCTCGCGAACGGCTTCGCCTCCTGCGAGGACCCGGCCGGCCTCCAAGCCATTTGCGACCGCTTCGGGCCTGGCGATATCCAGAGCTTCTTCGACCACTGGAGCTCGGTGGTCCCGACCCCGTTCACCGACGATGACCGCCGGGCCGGCTATTTCTGGGAGCTGTCGATGCGCCAGGTAGAGGTCTCCCGCACCATCGCCTTCGACGACCCACGCCGGGCGCGGAGCTTCTTCGAGTCCCTCGTCCAGGACAACGTCGGCATCGGCCGTCCTGAGCAGGTGGCCATGGTCTTTCAAGCCCAGTTGCGCACTCGCGGTCCGCGTCGCACCCCAGGGCCGTTCCGCACCAGGGTCTTCTCGCCCGGGACAGAGGTGAAGATCGACTTCAGCTTCAAGCACAGCCGTGTCAAGCAGTACCTGATTCTCTGCAGTCAGAGGAAGAAGTGCAGTCGTCACGAGGATGGCTACTTCGTGGACATGTCGCTTACGCATCGTCCACGCGGGCCGAACGCATGGTTCCGCCCGCGGCCCGGCGCTGTCCGAGAGCCCGTGCCAGCTGATCGTGGAGCTGTCGATTTTCCTGCCGGAGACGGCTGATCTCTTCGGTCGCCGCCTCGAGCCGGCGCTGCTGGGACTCGCTCGAGGCACGCTGGGTCGACGGGGCTCGGGTCACGCCTGTCGACCCCCGGGTCCCTGAGCGCAGCCGCTCGATCTCGGTGCGCAGTCGTTCTTCTCGATAGAGCCACGAGCGCGACACCGAGGCGGCGTCGGCCACAGCCGCGAAAGTGATCGAGGTGCCGTCGCGATCGAGACGCCGAAGTGCCTCTTCGGCTCGGGCAAGCGCTGCTTCCCGGCGAGCCCGGGCAGACCCGAGAAGAAACGCCGTGTTGTCAGCCCGCATTGCCGGCCTCCTCGATCGCCTCCAGAGCGGGGATGATCCGCTCCAGGTTGTCGAGGACCCGGCGATGGTTGGCGAGCAAGCGGAACTGGCCGCTCGTCTCAGCTGTCGCGATGAGCAGCCGCGTGTGCTCCGCCTGCTCGCGATGAACCGCGAGGAACTCCGGCGTCGTCTGGAAGTCCGGGCAGGTGAGGCAGGCGTTCGGGTGCGGGCAGTCCTGCTGGGGCGGCCGGCCGCAGAAGCCGTTCGGCAGGCTCGCCTGGATCCGACCCAGGCGGTGCTTCACCCACTCGGCGTCTGCGGTCGGCGCGTCGGCATCGAAGTCGAGCACTTCGCCAGCGATATTCACCCGGCGTTCGCAGTAGTCGTCGAACGCTTGCCGCAGCGTCGTGTCGTGCAGCCGTGCATACCGGGCGGTCATGTCCGCACTCGCATGGCCGAACAGGCGCTGGATCACATGTTCTGGCACACCAAGGTTGATCATCCGGGTTCCGAGCGTGTGCCGAAACTGGTGACAGGTCGCCCGATAGGGACGGCCTTGCTCGTCGCGAAGGTCGAGGTCAGCTTGCCAGCGCCGCAGCCGGGACTCGAGCGTCGCATAGGAGAACGGCTTCGTGCCATCGGGATCGGCTCGCTCCCGCGGGAAGAGGAACCGGGTGCTTGCTGGCCAGTCCCGCCGCACGGCTTCGGCCTGTTCATGAAGTGCGGTTGCCGCCTTCGGGCTGAGCGGCACGACCTGCTCTGTTCGCACCTTGGAGTTGAAGAAGCGAAGGCACGGCCAACCCACGCTGTCGTCGACGACGGCGTCGATCGCGAGGTTGCACGCGTCGCTCGCCCGAAGACCGGTCTCGATGAGGACGACGACGAGCCGACGCGTGGTGTCGTCGGCGATGCGGGCGAGGTTCTCGGCTGACTCGAGCTTCGCCATCACTGGCTCGGGGACAAATCGGGGCAGGCACTCGCCATGGCTCGGCATGTCTTCTGGATAGAGCTGGGCCTCGGTCGGAAGACCGCTGAGGAGTTGTTGGCGGCGGCAGTGGTCGAGGAAGATCCGCAGGGACACGAGGTATCCAAGACGGGTCTGGTCGGCGAGCCCTGCGCTCGCGAGGTGCGAGAGGTACTCCTCGAGAACCGGGCGAGTGATCGAGCCTTCGTCACCAGCCTCGGGAAGCACGGACGCGAGGAACCGGGAGAACCAGCTGAGCCCGTGCGCGTCATTGCAGACCGTGCCGACAGCACGGCCAGTTGCCAGACGGAAGCGAGCCCAGGTCTTGGCGGCCTCCCGGAGCCACAGCTGGCTGATGCCACCAAAGCGGACGAGGTAGTTCGGCGGCCGCGCGGGGAGACCGAGGCGACGAGCGTCCCAGGTGTCGCGCGCGTACTCGTCGCCTGGTGACCGTTGCGCCAGGACATCTTCGACCACTCGGTGCGCGTAGGCGAGGAAGGCGATGCAAGAGAGGTCTCGCCAACCCCATGACTGGGCAAGGACCCGCCATTGCCCTGGGCTGCGCTCGAGCACGCTCGACGCGTTTGCTCGCACGAGGAGTTTCACGGCCCGGGCCACCTGCGGGCGGCTCGGGCCGAAACCGCGGGCGTCGTGACGGGACTGGAGCGCGTAGGCGAGTTCGAGACGCGCCCGCTCACCGAGCGGCCGGAGGTCGAAGCACTGGGTCTTTCGCACCCCTGCTCTTGGGGCGAGCGGGGTCGCAGCCTGAAGCCACTCCGTGAGGTCGGGCTTGCCGGCGCGGTGCCAGCGGTCGTAGTGGCTCCCGCACAGCCCACGACCCCAAGACAGGCGACTGCAGGACGCGACGGCACAGCGGCCGCCCCCGAGCACCGGGTCGTCTGGGTCCGGGAAGTAGCACTCGACAGCGAACTCGGGACGGACGGCGGCCGCGAGGAGATCGAGTGAGAAAGGGGCGTCGGGCTTGAGCTGAGCTGAGGTGGCAGGACTGCTCATCGAGAACCCTCGGGCTGCCAGACACCCTGCGCGACGAGTTTGGCGCGCACGTCCTCGGCATCGAGGTGGACGTAGACGTCGGCGGTCGTCTGCACAGAGCGGTGGGTGAGGAGCTTGGAAGTCACCTCGAGGGAGACACCGCGCCGGATGAGGTCGGTCGCTCGGGAATGACGCAGCATGTGCAGGGTGAAGAAGATCCCGGTGCGGGCACGGAGGCGGACAATGAGGTCGGCCACCGCCGAGTAGGTGAGCGCGTGGCCGCGGGGCTCCGACCAGAGGTTGACGAACACGTAGTCGGAGTCGAGATCGCCATATTCACTGTGGAGGTACTCCGAGTAGAGGCGCACGAGCGCCGTCGTCACCGGGATGAGGTGGATCGCGCTTGTCTTCGCACGAGCGCCGTTCGCGTTGTCTGCCCGGGGAACGATGCGGATCTGGCGGTCACGGCTCACCACGTCGGCATGGCGGAGACCGAGCGCCTGGCCGATCCGCATTGCCGTCTCGGCCAGAAGTGCGAGGAGGAACCGATCGCGGAGGTGATCGCAGGCGGACAGGATCGTGAGGATCTGCTCGTCGCTGAGCGTCCGAGGGACCTGGCGGGGAACGGCGAGCTTGACCGGGCGCGTCGGGATCGGACGACCCTTCGTCACGTGGTGGAGAAAGGGCTTGTAAGAGCCGCGGCCTACCCGGCGCCACGCGACGAGCTCGGCGGCGACCGCGACGCCGGCACGGGCCTGGTAGTCATACAGGCCGAAGAGCGCCGCAAGGTGGCGGTTGACCGTTGCCGGAGACCGGCGCGCGGCGCGCTCGTCGAGGACGATCACGTTCTCGGCCGGGGCACGGAGCCATGCGACGAACTGGGCGACCGCGTCGATGCCGACGTCGTTCCAGGCGAGGTCCCGAAGGGAGAGGAACTCGAACCACAGCTTCAAGCTGTGCGCGTACGCGCGCACCGTCGTCGGCGACCGTTCGATCGCGCTCAAGTAGGCGAGGTACTGCTCGGCAGGCGCGACGGGCTCAAGCTCGCCATCGAGCACCGTCCACGACTCCGCCTCCGTCGTCGGCATCACGACCCTTTGCACGATCACCCGGCTCCTCCAGTCGAACAAGTGTTCGGACACTACGGCGCGGCTGTATCAGCGACAGCTGGAGAGAACGTGTCGCCGACGAAGCGCGCAAGCTGTGTCAGCTACGTGGTGGTCACCGGTTCAGCAGCTGGAGAGAAACCTGAAGGAAGGGAGGGCACTTCGCATCGAGACCGTCATCAACAAGCCCAAGGACATCGGCGTGCTCGCCCGGCTCGAGCACCTGGGAGAGCTGGTCGAAAAGGGCCGTCAGGTCAACAACCGTCTGCTTATGATCGAGCGTGCCGGCCAGGGCTGTGCCATCGGCTCTGCGCTCTTCGAGCGCATCCACCAGCCCTACGTATGGGAGGGCCAACGAACCGGGGCCTTTCGCTTCGGGGATCAACGCGCCATGGCCCTGGCCGGTGCACTCTGCCTGGTCGTCCACGCTGTCACCGGCTTCACCAACAAGAGCCTTCGCGGGCAGGTGGCCGGACTCCTCGGCAGGGACTACAGCTCTTCTCAGATGAGCTACGACCTGCGACGCCTACGTCTGCACGGGCTAATCGCAAGACAAGCGGCAACCAACACCTACACCGTCACCCCGGAGGGGATCCGAGTCGCCGTCTTCTACACCAAGCTGCACACTCGCCTTCTCCGCCCCCTCCTCGACGCCGACCAACCCCCTGCACCTATCGAGCTTCGTCAGGCTCTTGCCACGGTCGAGCGCGTGCTTGGTGACTACGTCACGAACGCAAGACTTCGAGCCGCTGTTTAAGACTTGTCACAAAATCCAGAGGCCGGTGGACCAAGAAGATCTAGGCGGTCCTGGCCGCCCGGTAGGCTGACCTGTTCAAGAATGCGACCGAGTGTCGCCTGTCCGAGGAGTGGTTCAGATGCCCAGCGAGGTCACGGTCTTCCTGCCCGACGGGTCCGCGCGCAGTGTCCCCGCCGGCACGACGGTCGCTGATCTTGCCGCGGGGATCGGACGTCGGCTTGCCGCCGCGGCGGTAGCCGTAGAGCTCGACGGCGTGCTCGTCGATCTCTCCCGGCCACTTTTTGAAGGCGCGAAAGTTCGCATCGTCACCGCCGACACCGACGAGGGCCGAGACGTGCTGCGCCACTCGACCGCGCATGTCATGGCCCAGGCGGTGGTCAGGCTCTGGCCGGGAGCCCGCTACGCCATCGGCCCTGCCATCGCGGACGGCTTCTACTACGACTTCGAGCTCCCCAAAGGCGCCCGGTTCTCCGAGGACGATCTCGAACGGATAGAAGCGGAGATGAAGGCGATCGTCGCCGAGGGCCAACTGTTCCTGCGCGAGGAGCACACGATCGCCGAGGGCCTCGAGATCTTCGCCGACCAGCCCTACAAGCGCGAGATCATCGAAGGCGTCGAGGCCGGCGTCGGCCTCGACGACGAGGTCGCGGCCGAAGCCGGCGGGAACCCTGGCGCTGTGAGCACCTACCGCAACGGTCCGGGATTCGTGGACCTGTGCCGCGGTCCGCACGTGCCCTCCACCGATCGTCTGGGGCACTTCAAGCTGACCCGGGTGGCCGGTGCCTACTGGCGGGGCGACGAGCACAGACCCCAGCTCCAAAGGGTGTACGGCACGGCCTGGGAATCGGACAAGGCCGTCGAGTCCTACCTACACCGTCTCGAGGAGGCCGAGCGTCGTGATCACCGTCGCCTGGGAGCTGAGCTCGACCTGTTCTCGTTCCCTGCCGAGCTGGGCTCAGGCCTGGCCGTGTTCCACCCCAAGGGTGGACTCATTCGAAAGGTGATGGAGGACTACTCGCGGACGCGCCACTCCGACGCCGGCTATTCGTTCGTCAACACGCCCCACATCACCCGCTCGGACTTGTTCGAGACCTCCGGACACCTGCAGTGGTTCGCGGAGAGCATGTTCCCGCCGATGGAGCTCGACGAGGGACATCGCTACTACCTCAAGCCGATGAACTGCCCGTTCCATATCTTGATCTTCAAGTCCCGCCAGCGTTCGTACCGTGAGCTTCCCCTTCGCATGTTCGAGTTCGGCGCGGTCTACCGCTACGAGAAGTCCGGTGTCGTACACGGTCTCACGCGTGTGCGCGGCATGACCCAGGATGACGCGCACATCTTCTGTACTCGCGAGCAGATGGCGGGCGAGCTGCGCTCGTTGCTCATTTTCGTGCTCGAACTGCTGCGTGACTTCGGCCTTGAGGACTTCTACCTGGAGTTGTCGACCATGCCCGAGGAAAAGGCTGTCGGCACCTTGGAGGAGTGGGAGGAAGCGACAGAGGCCCTCCGCCAGGCCGCCCTCGCGATGGACCTCGAGCTGGTGCTCGACCCGGGCGGGGGCGCGTTCTACGGGCCGAAAATCTCGGTTCAGGCTCGTGACGCAATCGGGCGCACCTGGCAGATGTCGACCATCCAGGTGGACACTCAGCTTCCCCAGCGCTTCGACATGGACTACGTCGGTCAGGACAACACCAGGCACCGGCCGGTCATGATCCACCGGGCTCTGTTCGGGACAGTGGAGCGTTTCTTTGCTCTGCTGGTCGAACACTACGCAGGTGCCTTCCCGACTTGGCTCTCGCCGGTCCAGGTGCGAGTCCTTCCCGTTCGAGACGACCACGTCGCTTACGCTCGAGAGGTTCGGGCGCTTCTCTCGGCGGCCGGGGTGCGTGCCGAGGCGGACGACGCCGGGGAGCCTCTCGGTGCGCGAATCCGCCGTGCCAAACTGGAGAAGTTGCCGTATGTCCTGGTCGTGGGCGACTCCGATGTCGCCGCCAAGACCGTTGGCGTGAACGCGCGGGGCTCCGACGAGCCCGAGCGTGGTGTCAGCGTCGAGTCGTTCGTCGAGCGGCTGCGTGTGGAGGCTGCGCCACCGGTCCGCCGCGTGCCCAGTGCCGGTATAGAAGGGGCGTTGTGAGCTTCGATCACCTCTGGGCCGGGTGGCGATCGAGCTACGTGAGTTCGTTCGCCGATGCCGATGACCTGGCCGGCGCGGGCTGTGAAGTGTCCGAGCCGGCACAGGGGAGGGGCGCGTGCGTGTTCTGCCACATCGTCTCTTCCGCCGAGTCCGACGAGGCGCGCCACGTGCTGTGGACCGGCAGGTTCACCGTTGCGTTGCTGAATGCCTACCCGTACGCGCCAGGCCACGTGATGGTGCTCCCGATACGGCACCTGAGCGATCTCAGCGAGCTCGCGGGAGACGAAGCAGCCGAGCTGTCCCACGGCGTCTACGCCGCAGTAGCCGCCGTCAAGGAGGCCTACCATCCTGAGGGCATGAATCTCGGTGCGAACCTCGGCCGGGCCGCTGGAGCGGGCATTCCGGCTCACCTGCACGCTCACATCGTTCCGCGGTGGATCGGCGACACGAACTTCATGACCTCGGTGGCCGGGGTCCGGGTACTTCCCGAGGCCCTGAGCGATAGCTGGGTGAAGTTGCGGGCCGCCTGGAAGTGAGCGGGCCCCCGTCGGGCTCCCGCCGGGCGCCCATGATCTGGGGGCAGTGCGGCGTTGAAGGCGACCAGGTCGTCGTTTACTTGCGCGGGTGGCGCAGGGTCGTCGCCACGCGGGGCACGATCAGGTTCCCACTCTCGTCGGTCGTCCGGATCGAGCATGACCCGTTGGCGCGCGCCCACGTGAGGATCGGCCTTCACCAGTGGCGTAAGCACGGCCAGGGCGTCTGGCGGATCGGCACCTATCACGGGCTCGACGGCTGGTCGTTCTGGTCCGTCGGGCTCGGGCGCAACGCTGTGCTCATCGAGTGCGCAGGAGAGCGTCTGCGCTATGTGGTCATCGAGGTCGCGGACGCCGAGGCCACCGTGCGGGAGATCGATGTCGCGGCGGCAAAGGTGACACGACTGCTTCCCGGCGCCGTGGACACGAACCCGCCGACAAGGTCTCAAGGTCCTGCCAAGCGATCGAGCCGCGGCCGGGACGCGCCCTCGACAGGAGAGGATTGAGTCCGTGAGCCGTCATCGTCTGGATTACCAATCCCACCGCGCGACGCTCGAGCGCGAGTGTGACCTGATAGTCGCCGTGAGTGGCGACGAGCTCGATCTCCCGGTTCCGACCTGCCCGCAGTGGCGGCTCTCCGATCTGTTGGCGCATCTCGGAGATGTCTTCACCTTCTTTCGCACCCAACTCGAGACGGCAACGCCCGAAAGTCCGTGCGAGCCCGGTTCACGGGGCGTGCCCGCCGGGACCGACCTCGTCGAATGGTTCGAAGTCGCCGCGGCCGAGCTCCAGTCGACCCTCGACGGACACGACCGGGAAGAGCCCTGCTGGAACTGGTCGGGCGAGGACCTCACTGCGGACTGGGTCTGCAGGCGCATGGCACTCGAGTCAGCAGTTCACCGTTACGACGCGGAGCTCTCGGTCGGCTCGCCGACATCGCTCGATCGGGATCTGGCCGTGGATGGGATCGACGAGTGGATCGGGGTCCATCTGGCGACCGATGTCCCAGAGTCGCCGAACGCTTCGCTCGGTGGGGTGTTGTGCCTCGCGTGCTCCGACCACGAAGCTGCTTGGACGGTAGAGGTCACCGCCGGTCGGTTGCGGTGGCGCGAGGGAAGGGGGCCGGCCGACGCGGTACTCGTCGGTACCGCGTCGGACCTGTACCTCTATTGCTGGAACCGCAGGCCGCTCGAGACCCTCGAGCTGACCGGGAACCGGGCAGTCGCGGCCGCCTGGAGCTCTCTGACGGTCTGAGCTCGTCTGTGGTTAGCTGTCAGCCGCCTGCTTGGCGAGCTTCTCGGCTATTGGTGCAGGTACAACTTCGTGATGGTCGTGGCGAACGCTGAAGCGGCCCCTCCCACCGGTGAGCGAGCGGAGGTCGGTGGCGTAGCGCTGTATCTCCGAGGCCGGCACCAACGCGATCACGACCTGCTCGCCGCGCTCTCCCGCCTCGGTGCCAAGCACGCGACCGCGCCTCGAGTTCAAGTCGCCCAGGATGTCGCCCTGATAGGCCGCAGGCACGGTGACCTCGAGCCGGCAGACCGGTTCAAGTATCACGGGCCCGGCAGCGGCGAGGGCCTCCTTGAAGCCGTGCGACGCCGCCATCTTGAAGCTCATCTCCGACGAGTCGACTGTGTGGTACTTGCCGTCGTAGCAGGTCACGCGCACGTCGACGACGGGGTAGCCGAAGTGGCCGCCCGTGACCATCGCTTCCTGGACGCCCTTTTCCACGGCGGGGATGAACTGGCGGGGTATCGCACCGCCGACGATCGCGTCCACGAAGGCGAATCCCTCGCCGCGCTCGAGCGGTTCGACCCGCAGGTTGGCGACACCGAACTGGCCGTGGCCGCCGGTCTGCTTCTTGTACTTGCCCTCGGCCTCGGCGGACTTGGTGATCGTCTCGCGGTAGGGCACCTGGACCGGCTCGGTCTCGACCGCTACGCCGAACTTGCGGTTGAGCTTCTCGCACACGATCTGCAGGTGCGTGTCACCCATGCCGGACAACACGGTCTGGTGCGTCTCGTCGTCCCGGCGGACCAAGAGCGCAGTGTCCTCCTCCTGCAGGCGGTGGATCGCGGTCATGAGCTTGTCGTCGTCGCCCTTGGCCTTGGGGTGGACCGCGATGGACAAGACCGCGTTGCGGAGTCGGGGCCCCTCCGCCACCACCGGCTGGTTCTTCGGGGCCAAGGTGTCGCCGGTCAACACGCCACTCAGCTTCGCGACGGCGACGATGTCGCCGGCAGGGGCGGCCGATGTGGGCTGGGTCTCTTTGCCGCGCATGACCTGGAGAGCGTGCAGCTTCTCCTCCGCGTGGCTGCGACTGTCGAAGAGGGTCATGTCCGGCCGGAGTGTGCCTGAGAGCACGCTCATCAGCGAGATCCGCCCGACGAAGGGGTCGGCGATCGTCTTGAAGACCCGGGCGAGGGGCGGCCCCTCAGGATCGCGTGGGAGCTCGACGGTGTCGTTGCCCGCCTTGACCGTGAACGACCGGCGGGCGAGTGGGCTCGGCCCGATCTCGCAGATCAGAGACGCCAGGCGGTCGATGCCGACGCCGGTCAGGGCCGACCCGCACACGACGGGGAACACGGTCGCGGACGCGACGCCGTGCGCGAGCGTGGCTTCCAGGTCCTTGGTGGAGGGCACTTCACCTTCGAGGTACCGCTCCATCATGTCGTCATCGCCGACGACGATGCCTTCGATGAGGGCCTCGCGGACGCGATGCTGGAGCTCGGAGATCTCCTCGGGGATCGGCCCGGTTGTCGGCTTTCCCGCGCCGTAGGTGATCGCGGAGTCGGTGAGGAGGTCCGCGATCCCGTTGAAGGACGCCTCAGCGCCGATGGGAAGCTCCAAAGGAGCGATGCCGGAACCGAAGCGCTCGCGCAGCTGGTCCAAGGTTCGCTCGAAGTCGGCGCGTTCGCGGTCGAGCTTGTTGACGAACACGAGCCTCGGAATACCGAGCTCGGTGGCCAGACGCCACGTCTCCTCGGTCTGGACCTCGACGCCCTCGACGGCGCTAACCACGAGCACAGCGAGGTCGGCCACCGACAGCCCCGCCTCCAACTCGGCTATGAAGTCCGCGTACCCCGGGGTGTCGATGACGTTGATCTTGCAGTCCTCGAAGAGAAACGGGGCCAGCGCCAGGGAGACTGATATCTGCCTCTTAACCTCTTCAGGCTCGAAATCGCAGACCGTCGTCCCGTCCTCTGTCCGTCCCGGTCGGGACAGCACGCCGCCGACCACCAGCAGTGCTTCGGCAAGGGTTGTCTTGCCTGCGCCACCATGGCCGATGAGCGCGACGTTGCGGATTTTCGCGGACGGCACGGCGTTCACGTGGGTACCTCACTTCCCGCGACCGGCTTCACCTTAGGTGACCGGTCGACGAACTCGCCTGGACAGGGTGCGAGCCTATCGGTCGCGCGCGACCTGCGAGGAGGCCGGAGGGTCCGCGGGGCGCTCTGGTATCCTCTTGAACGAAGGCTCGATGGCGCGCATGCTTGTGTGACAAGGGCTCTCGAGTGCAGTTGTGCCAGACAGGAGCGAGATGATCGACGGCCACCGTGGCCAGTCAGCGGCGAGTGGCATCGAGGATGCCGCAGTCGACGATCAGGTCGCGCCGATCCCTGAGCCGGCCCCGCCGGCCGCGTTAGCGGCCAAGGTACCCGGCCGCGGGATCCGAACGGGCTTCGGCGTGGGTGCCAGACTCGCACGGCACGGCGTCACCGCCAACGAGGTCACCGTCGTCGGCATGGTTCTCGCAGGCGTCACCGGGGTCGCCATCGGTCTCGGACACTTCTGGATAGGCGTGGTGCTGCTCACCGTCGGCGGACTCATGGACACCCTCGACGGCGTGGTCGCAAAGGCAGCGGGCACGGCCTCCAAGAAGGGCGCTTTCTTCGACTCGGTCGCCGACCGGGTGTCCGACGGACTCATCTTCGGCGGAGTGGCGTGGTACTTCGCCTCGGGAATCCACCCCCGGCTGGCCGTGCTGCCGTTCGCGATCTTCGGCGTCAGCGCCGTCATCTCCTATGAGCGAGCCAAGGCCGAGTCTCTCGGTTACGACGCCAAGGGTGGCCTCATGGAGCGAGCCGAGCGGCTCATTCTTCTCGGTGTCGCGCTGGTGCTCCACGTCATATTCGTGCCCGTGCTGGGCCTGCTCCTCGCTCTCACCGTGTTCACCGCCGCACAGCGCTTCGCCAAGGTCTGGCGCCAGGCGAGCGCGGAGACGGCGAGCCCTGCAGCTGTGCGCGGGGCGTGGCGCCGGGGACGCGTCGAGTCGCGCTGGCAGTCGTGGCGTCAGCCGCGCGCCAACGGAGCGAGGCGGCGCGCGACGACACCGAGCCGCGTTCGTGCCCGCCGTCGGGACGAACCGCTCGGTGTAAGGCTGCGCCGCGTCCTTGCGAGCGAACGCACCGGGATCCGGCGTGTCAGTCCACGGGCCGAGCGCCGCAGCCTCGTCATCGGGTCGGCGCGGCGACGTCACCCCGGCACCGATAGCTGATCGCAACTCCGCAGCCCGCGCAGAGACACTCGGGGGGCCTGTGATGGCGACGCCGAACCAGTGGACCCGCTACTACCTCTATCGGGGGCTCGCGGCAGCGTTGCAGGTCACTCCACGCCCGATCGCGGCGTCGCTCGCGAGCGCTGCCGGCTTCACAATCGCAAGTGTCTGGCGCGACAAGCGACCCCTGCTGCGCTCCAACATGCGGCGCGTGATGGGACCCGAGG